>Ga0206996_1125_pt1 | contig 17942 bp, 15 predicted proteins | sample Alteio_BWMinCont_2_FD_153467 | JGI IMG/M metagenome (GOLD analysis project Ga0206996, IMG submission 153467) | Enriched cells from forest soil in Barre Woods Harvard Forest LTER site, Petersham, Massachusetts, United States -... | ecosystem: Environmental > Terrestrial > Soil > Temperate forest >...
AAATTGGAGATCCATCCATGGGAACCCAGCTTCTGACCGCGGAAAGTGGCGCCGTGGGACTCGCAAACATCTTCGATCAGGGGAATGTTTCGCCGCTTGCATTCTTCCAACAATTGTTGGTCCAGCGCGTTATATCCCAGGATATGGGTTATAAAAACGGCCCGGGTCCGTTCATTCAGATTTTCCAGCACTTGGGAAATGTCCATTCCCAGTGTCTTGGGATTGATATCGACAAAAATGGGAGTGAACCCATGTTGAAGAACGGAGGCTATATCGGAGACCCACGTCAAGGTCGGGACGATCACCTCGCCCAGGCCTTTCAACTCCTTAAGCACGCCCATGGTGACCTGGTTGGCCGAGGAGCCGGAATTGACAAAGACACTATATTTCACGCCCAGCCAGTGGCTCCATTCCGCCTCGAGTTCCCTGACCTTGGAGGACTGGGTCAGGATTGGGTTGCCGTTTAAGAATTCTTAGCTAAAAATAATCACTTCAAATTGTTTGACCGTTCCGCAGCCATCTTTCCCGCCGCAAATAAGGAGTGGCAACAGATGCGCCGCGCTGTCACTGAATAACGACATAGGAAGTGCGCGCGTTATAGGGGAACCTTTTGACGGCAACATTGCGCAAACCGAGGCACTCTTGAAAGGCCAGCGTCTCACCCGGTGTGTCGGGATCGTTCAATTCGTCAAACCCCAGGACGGTTCCCGGAGTGATCCGGTCCTTGATCAAATCGAGGCAAGCTTTGGTGGGGCCGTAGAGATCGAGGTCGAAGTAGGCGAGGGCGATGATGGTGTGAGGATTGGCCTCAAAGTAAGCTGGCACCGTCTCCATGACGTCACCCTTGATGATCTCATGCTTTCGAATGTGGGGCAGCGGACTTTCCTGCTCCTGCAGCTGGACAATCTCGCCAAGATATTTTTCGTAGTCCTTCGTCACGCTATAGCCGCCCTTGATCATTTTGGTTCCGTCTTTGCCGTCCGTGGCCGGAAATCCACTGAAGGTATCGAAGCCGACGACCTTCCTCAGTCGGTTAAAAGGCTCATATATCCCGCGCAGGCTCGTGAAGGTTGCAACATTCTGTCCCCAGCGGCAGCCAAATTCCATAATGACCCCCTGGACAGGAATAACCTGCCGATACAAAAAATCCATGAACAGAAGGCGGGAGAGTGTCTGGGAGGTTAAAAAAAGTCCCATGTTGAGAAGCAGCTCATTATCGGGAATGGGACAGTTGCGAAGGAGTTCGACCAAGCGTCCGCGGCGGTCGGGTTCCTGCGCATCGCCGTAGGTAACAATGGATATAGACTGGGATTCGTTCATGAATTTAACTCATTAGCTCTTGGCATCGCTTCGCAATGGATACGGAATCGAAACCATAGCGAGATCGCAACTCCTCCCGCTTGGGGTTTCCCAGAATAAAGGCATCGGGAGGTCCAAGTCGAACCAGTTGGCATTTACTATCCGGTGCCGTCGCGGCCCACTGACACACAGCGGACCATAGGCCGCCGGAAGGAACATGTTCTTCAACAACGATCAAAGCCTGGTGAGATTTGGCCAGGTGGGCCAGTGTCGTCGTGTCGAGTGGCTTGATCGTATGGAATTGATAGACGCTCGGAGTGAGGCCTTGTGCCTCAAGATTTTCGCGGGCCTTGATGGCGTCATGTACCATTTCTGCGACAGACAGGATCGCGACACCGGATCCTTTTCTCACCAGCCGGGCCTTTCCCAGCACGATCGGTTCATCCGAATCATAGACAGGCTCTCCAAACCGGCCGACGGTGAAATAGACGGGTGTCCTCAGCTTAAGTACTTGGGGAAAAAGGTGGCGCATTTCATTCGGATCGCCAGGAGCAACAACGGTCATTCCCGGAAGGATCGACATGAGACCCAGATCGTCCCCCGCATGATGCGACACCCCGCTCGTCGAATAGGTGTACCCACGACCGGCACCGACGAGGACAACAGGTAGTTTCGGATAGGCGACGCAATAGCGGATTTGTTCGAAGGGACGCGCCGTTGCGAACGAAGCAATCGAATAGGCGATCGGATGCCAGCCTTCCAGAGCCATCCCGGCTGCCGTATTTATCATCTGTGCTTCGGCGACTCCTGCATTAATAAAGCGTTCAGGGTAGTTTTTTTGGAATTCGGTGAAGACCTGAAAACCAAGGTCTCCCGTAATGAAAGCGAGCCGATCGTCCTCGCCGGCGCATTGGGTTAAGATTTCGGAAAAGGCACGGCGCATGACGATTAATAAATGGCTTCGGCTTGAAGTTCAGCTTTGGCCCGGTCGAGATCTTCGACCGAGGGAGTCCGATAATGCCATAAGACCTGATTTTCCATGAAACTAACGCCTTTGCCAGCCACGGTTTTCGCAATAATGGCGCAAGGTAACCCTTGGTTGAGCGGGGCACAATTCAGGGCGCCTTCAATAGCCTCGAAGTCATGGCCATCAATCGTCACCGCATTCCAGCCAAATGCGCGAAATTTCTCCTCGAGTCCAATTTTCCCGATCAGCTTGTCCGTAAAATCCGTTGACTGGACCCGGTTGTAGTCAACGATGGCAACAAGATTGTCGAGTTTTTGAGCCCCCGCAAACATGGCGGCCTCCCACGTGCTCCCCTCATTACACTCACCATCACTCAACAAAACCACCGATCGCGCTTTCCGACCATCGCGCTTCATGGCCAACGCCACCCCGCTGGCCACTCCCAAGCCGTGTCCCAGGCTGCCGGCAGACCATTCCAGTTGTGGTAACGAATGGACGCAATGATGGTTGGGCAGAGGAGAGTCGGTCTGCGCATACTGGGCAAGCAGCTTGCGCGGGATTAAGTCGCGCTCGGCCATTACCGCATAAAGCCCCGTACAGGCGTGGCCTTTGCTAAAAATGAAGCGATCCCGATCCGGATGCCGATGGTCTTTCGGATAAATGACCAGCCAGTTATTAAACAGAACGAGAAGGACATCCAGACAGCTTAACGACCCGTTTAAATGGCCTTCGTGAGCATCGTGAGCCATTTGAATACAGGACATGCGCACAGCCCTCGCCTTGTCCTTCAGAATCGGTATAGACACACTCATTGACCTCCTAAACGATACAATACGTTACAAGTAACCCGCAAGATATAAGAGCATTCGGTTGTCCCAAACGGGACCGATAAAAAATCCGAATCGATAGTGTCTGCGAGACGAGGACTACTAATACTTATGCTGGGGATTATAAAAAATGATCTGGCTGCCGTGATTTTCAAATGCAAACGGGACTTCCAACAGTCGTTTAAGCTTCTCCCGTACGCTGGCCGCCGCATGGCGGGGCGCGAAGAGGAGAAGGAAGCCGCCGCCGCCCGCGCCAACGATTTTCCCTCCCAATGCCCCGGCGGACCGGGCAGCGGTATAGATTTCATCAATCTCGTTCGACGAAACTTCCCTGCTCAGGCTCTTTTTCAGGATCCAGGCTTCGTTCATCAGGCTACCGAATTCCTCAAGGGGACGATTCTTGGTCAAGATGGCCGCCGCTTCATCCACCATGGACCGGTAGGCGGTTAATTGCGCTGTTTTCGAAGCGATGTCGGGAACATAGGAAGCCGCAATATCGGACGAAATGCGCTTGATTCCTGTATAGAAAAGAAGGAGACATGAATTCAGTTCACGCGTCCGTTCGACGGGAATGATTACCGGGGAAACGCTGATTTCACCACTGGCGTGAAAATTGACAAGATTAAGTCCGCCATAGGATACCATGGTCTGGTCTTGCGCGCCAACGTGTTCCTTGAGCAGCGTCTGTTCTATATAGATGCTTTCCTTGGCGAGATGCTCCTTGCTCCGAGTCTCGTTGCGAAGGGCATAGAGCGCATGCAACAGGCCCACGACAAAACTCGAACTTGAGCCGACTCCGCTGCGCGCGGGTAAATCGCCATCGTGATGAATCTCCAATCCTTCCTCGAAACCCATGTGTTCAAGCACACACCGGACGGCGGGGTGCTTGATCTTGTTGATGGTCTGGCACAACTCAGTCTTTGAATAAACAATCCGAAAGCGATGATCGAAAAAAGGAGGCAGATATCGGACCGTGAGATAACAGTATTTATCAATACTGGTGGCCAGCACCGCTCCTCCGTGCGTTCTATACCAACCCGGATAATCCGTCCCCCCGCCAAAGAAGGAGATGCGAAAAGGCGTGCGGCTAATGACCATTAACGGAGAGGAGATTGATGTTGGGGTGGAACGGGATGGTACCGGTCTGGTCCGGGCCTTGCATCCAGGCAGCAATCGATTGGATGTTGTTCTTTGATGAAGACTAGAGAGTGTCTTGAAAACAAGGCAAGCTTGTATTGCAGGCGAAGGCGTGGCCTCAAGGTTGGTTTTGGCGTCGATTCTGCAGCGCGACAATGAAGGCCTCTTTTTGCGCAAACGACTCGGGCGTTCCGATGTCAAGAAACGGCGCTTTGACGGGGAACGCAAAGGCCCCTTCTTCCAGCCATTGGGGAAAGACTTCCTTTTCCAGCGAAAGAGGAGTCCGATCTGGAAGTTCCCTCAGTTTTTTCGTCGGGAGAAGATAGATGCCCGCATTGATCCAGCCGCTGGTCGTGTCGGTTGCGTCCTTTTCCTTGAACTCGATGATCTGTCGCGTCTCGTTGAAAATCAAGCGGCCATAGCGGCTGCAATTATCGACATGGATGGCAAGAAGGCTGGCCTTGGTCGGAATCCGGCCATGAAACTCAAGGAAAGGATCGAGATCAAAATCACAGAACGAATCTCCATTGAGCACGAGACAGAAGTCGGTTTGCAGAAGTCCCGCCACCAGGCGCAGTGCTCCTCCCGTTCCCAACGGCTCCGCCTCAACCGAAAAGCGGAGATCCAGTCCGGGGTTCCATGTCCGGAGCGTTTCCATCAACAGTTCACTGCGATATCCCGCGCAAACAATCACGCGGTCAATGCCGGAATCCTTTAAGGCCTGCAGGACATAAAAAAGGTAGGGCTTTCCGAAGACGGGCACGATGGCCTTCGGCAATTCGGTGATGCTCCTCAGCCGGGAGCCCGTTCCTCCCGCAAGGATGACGGCGGTGAGATTATCTTTGGTGATCAAGGGTTGTCATTTCTTTCCACATGACACGGTCTGATTTGATGACTAGATATTGCCGTAGATCGAATTTTTAATAATCTGGTATCCCTTGATCAGCTCGACGATTCCGCGGTTCAAGTCCCATTGTGGCTTGAATCCAGTGGCGAGAATCCGTTGATTGGACACAATATAGTCCCGCTTGTCTGGGTCTTCCCCAATCGGCGCTTCGATGTAGGTAAACTGAGGTAGGTGCTTTTGGATGATCGCGCAAAGCTCCAGCTTGGACAGATTGGCGTCTTCCAGACCGACGTTGTAGGGCTTTCCTTGCATCGTCCCAAAATTATTGATGGCATGAATAAAGACATTAGCCACGTCCTGGATATGGATGTAGTTCCGCTTGAAATGCCCTTCGAAAATGAGAACGGCCCGGTCATTCACCGCGCGGTAGACGAAATCATTCACCAGTAAATCCAGCCGCATGCGGGGCGATATGCCGAATACCGTCGCCAGCCTGAACGTGATCGCATTCCCCCGATTGAGCACGGCCTCCTCGGCTTTGACCTTCGTTCGTCCATAGAGAGAGATTGGACGCAGAGGTGTTTCTTCCGTGCAAAACTTGCCTTTTTCGCCCACACCGTAACCGCTGTTGGTCGTGGGGTAAATAATCCTTTGGTCCTTGCCCGCGATGGAGCAAAGAAGCTCGACGGCCTCTTGATTGGTCGAGATGGCCCCGAGTTCGTCGTCATTGCAAATCGGCGCCCCGACTAGCGCTGCCAGAGGAATCGCGTAGTCCATTCCTTGCAGGGCCTTCCGGAGGACCTTTTCGTTGCGGCAATCCCCCCGGATGACTTGAAAATTCTCGTAAGCGCAACACTCGGCCAGGGTATATTGCCGGAAAATGAATGAATCAAGGACGGTGACCTTATGGCCCAGTTGCAGGAGTCGTGGCGTCAGGACGGAGCCGAGGTAACCTGCGCCGCCGGTTATAAGAATGCTGCTCATGGTAAATGTAGACTGTAAGGATTGAAGGGAGAATGTTGAACACAAAAATTCTTTGTTGAAGATAAATTTCTGTGCATCCTCGGCCATGCGGAAAAAAATTCGTACGGGCCTCCGGCAAGCCTCGCCGTCTCCCGTCCGCCAGCAGGACATTCCAGCCGGTTTTCGGTATCAAAAACTGCGAATCGCTCTCTGGATCATGGGCGTGGGCATGGCGATCGCCCTCGTGTGGCACGGTTTTCAAGGCTGGGTGTTGCAGAATGGCTATCCTTACAACACGTTTCTTTTTATTCCAGATATCAGCTACACCGATTTTCTGAATGCCAGGGATGTGGCGTTACGGGCAAATCCTTATCTAGACCGTGCGGAGGGATATCTTCCGGCATCTTACGCTATATTCTTTCGTGTCTTCTCATGGTTTAGGCCCGTGGACAGCTTTCTTCTTTTTATGATCGTCGGTGTTTGTGTGCCTCTGCTGGTCTCCATCTATGTTTTACACCCGATCGCCGGGGAGCGTCTCTTGGCCTTGAGAGCCAGGGCCATGAAGAGAGCCTTGCAATCATCAAGCAAGCCAATGCTGAAAAAAAGTTGGTTGGCCGCTTCGCAAAGGTTGCCCAAGGTTGATTTCCCACGCATTTATGTCCTGAGCCTGTTTTATGGCCTGGCTTTTCTCTACTTGTCCTATCCCATGTGGATGGTGATCGACCGGGCCAACAATGAAATCTATATTGCCTTGTTTTTGGGCCTGTCGCTCGTCTTCATCAGCCAGTGTCGTTATGGAATCGGGCTGGCTTGGTTGTTGCCTGGCATCTGTTTCAAAATGTATCCAGCCGTCTTGTTGGTTCTCTTTCTTCGTCGGGGGAAGCTTCGTTGGATTGTGTTGGCCGCTGCGGGTTTCCTTTTGATTACATGGGGCAGCTACGCCTCTTTTTCCGGCCCCATCTCCAAAGATTTGGAACTTGAACAGCAAGCGATATCGATCGTGTATGATAAATTCATCATCGGAAATTGGGGTATGGGCGGCAGCGCAACTCCCTGGAATGGATGGAAATTCATTCTTGAGTGGGTCAATTACCAGGGTGACGGCAGTCCACAATCGATTGAAATTAATAGAATCAGCCTTATTCCTGTTTTTAAGAGTCAGCTGGTTGTTTTTAATGTATGTTGCATGCTTGGGGCTGTCGCCGTGACGCTGTATGCCTGTTTCGTCGAGAAGGAATTCTTGCGACGCGTGGTAGTGCTTTTGCTTTATCTCGTCATGGCTGGTCCGTATGGAGGGGAATACAAGCTCCTCCATGTCATAACGGCACTGATGGCGATGCTTTTGCTGCGAACACGTCGTCCCTGCGACTTGGCCATCATCGTTCTCCTGGCTTTTACCCTCATTCCGAAAAAAGAAATGCTGCTTCCATTTGCCGGAGTCACCGACGGTGGCGCAAAAGATGTCTCCGTGGCCATTCTTCTTAATCCCTTGGCCATGTTGACCGTGATAGCGTTGCTTGTCAGGGATAGCTTCAGGCAGTGGAACCTGAGTTGGTCGACGAAGCGATTTCAAATCCTTCTTTCGAGCTTTCAGGTTTCATGGCTGCGACGGTCCTCCTCAAGTAGTGAGGCGCATCTCCAAACTAAAAAATGAAGGATGGGTAGGGAGATCGCATCGGAAGGAGCAACTAGGATGCCCACAGCGCATAGCTGTGCTTACTTGCTGGACTCGCCCTGAAAACGGGTAAAAAATTAATTTAAAAAGTGTACGTCTGTCCAGTGATCTGAATTTTTACGGGTAATCCAGAATCCATCGTAAGCGGACACCTTGCGTTGGAAGAACTGAGATACTCCAAGACTAATGCCGGGATGGTATTCACATTTTGTCTTGGGATCACTTATATAGTCTCTCTCCTTATTCTCTTCTGCGATGGACAAATCAACCTCGTCACTTTGCAGCTCGAGGTCATCGCCGCACATGAAGCCGTCCTGTCTCACAAGAGGAGCGGCCAGTGTAAGATCACTTAAGAATGGCGAATAGGCATGTGCTCCGTCAACGAACACTAAATCAAAGGAGTTCGGTTTCAGGCAAGGCAGGATATCGGCGCTCTTACCGCGTAAAGGTAGAATAAAATTGGCAAAACCGGATGATTTCACATTGTGCCAGAAAAGCGGAAATATTTTGTCGCGACGTGCGACGTTATCCATCAACTGGGTTGCGTTATTCACGCCAACTTGAGTCCCTAGGGCGAAAGGCATCCAAGGATCGATACAGTAGATTTTGCCCGGATATCCGGAGCGAGCTAGCTCGTCGGCCCAGAGAATGGCCGATTGTCCCGCCCAGGAACCGATTTCGAGCAGACGAAATTCATCGTTTCCTCCCTCCTTTTTTTTTCGGTCAATCAGCATCTGAATTGCGCGGCGCATATGGGAGGCGCGAGTAGGCCGGGTTTGTGCCGCAAGCATGGCCGGTCCGAAATAGGGCCTCTTTCCAATTAAACAACTGAGGTATCTTGGCCTATCAAGGATGCCGCCAAGGCGGAAGTATAAACTGTAAGCCGCCCTGTAGAGCGCAGGCGATACTTTCATTAGCTGGGCCGCAGCTTGTCTTTTATCCATTCATCCTCCTTCGCGTGACCGAGAGTTAAATCTCACGAGATCGTAGCTGAGTCGGCATGCCAAGAACACGATAAATTTTATCGGAGTGCATTTCTGTTCTGGCTGTTGGTTGATTGAGCTCTTGTAAGTTAAGAAGAAGCAACATTCGCGGGTTTTGGGCTGACGCCACGCTATTCCGGCTCACCTGAAAAGTAGAGTGGCGCGCATACAGCCTCGGTGATCACACCTTGCCAGAAAACAAGATCCTCCGGGCACAACTCGTCTAATTAGTTTGCTTCGCTCTTATTCAAGAGTACGATTTGCTTCCCCGTTATGAACCGTCTCTTGGATGTTTTGTTTGTTAACGCAGATTCTTCGGCGCAAGCCTATCAGGACTTAAGTAAGACTTATACGGCTATCGAGCCACCGACATGGAGCCTTCTCCTCGCCCAGTCCTGTCGCGCCAAAGGTTACGGCGTGGCCATCCTGGATAGTGTCGCGGAACGCCTCACTCATGAGGAAACCGTGCGGCGAATCGGAGAAATGAAGCCCCGTCTGACCGTGTTCGTCATTTACGGGCAGAACCCCAATTCCGGCACCACCAATATGATTGGCAATACGGCCTGCTGCCGCTTGCTCAAGCAGGTTCATCCCGACTTTGTCACCTGCTTCGTGGGATCGCACACCAGTGCCCTGCCTCGGGAAGTCCTGGCACTTCCCTATGTCGACATCGTACTTTTGAACGAAGGTGTCTATGCGCTTCACAATCTCTTGAAGACCGATCTCCACACCGGGCTCGACCAGGTCAAGGGCATTGGCCACAAGACTGGCGACATCCTCGTCCTGAACGAGCCGGAAATGGTTGTCCCCTCAAACCGGATGGACATCGATCTTCCCGGCTACGCTTGGGACTTGCTTCCCTACCGGGAAAAGCCCCTCGATTTATACCGCGCCCATTTTTGGCACGCCGAGTTTGATCATGATAAGCGAACTCCTTTCGCCTCTCTCTATACATCGTTGGGTTGCAAATTTAAGTGCGACTTTTGCATGATCAATATCGTCAACCGGGTCGACAACCGCGAAGGAGTCTATTCGGCCAATTCTCCGAACATGCGATTCTGGTCTCCCGATTTTATCTTGAAAGAATTCGACAAACTCGCCGAGCTTGGCGTTAAGACCCTTCGCATCTCCGACGAGATGTTTTTCCTCAACAAGAACTACTTTGAGCCCTTGATCAACGGCTTGGTGGAACGCGACTATGGTTTCCGGATGTGGGCCTATTCGCGAGTGGACTCGGTGCAGCCCAAGTATCTTCAACAATTTGCCAAGGCAGGCATCAATTGGCTCGCGCTTGGCGTGGAAGCCGGCAACCGAACCGTCCGGCGGGAAGTTTCCAAGGGAAGCTTTGACGACGTCGACATCCGGGAAGTCATCCAGTCAGTGCGCGATAGCGGTCTCAAAGTCGCCACCAACTACGTCTATGGTTTTCCGGAAGATACCATGGAAACGATGCAGGAAACCCTGGATCTGGCGTTGGAGCTCTGCACGGAAATGGTCAACATGTATCCATGTCAGGCTCTTCCAGGATCAGCCCTTTATTACGAGGCGCTGAAAAACGGCTGGAAACTTCCCGACAGTTATGAAGGCTATGCCTTTCTCTCGTACGATAGCCAACCGCTGCCCACCCGGCACCTGACCGCCGCCCAGGTTCTCAAATTCCGTGACGAAGCCTGGCATACCTACTTTAGTTACGAACCCTATCTTCAACTCGTCGAGAAAACGTTCGGCGCCAAGCAACGTCAAAACGTGGAAGAAATGGCTAAGATCAAACTGAAGAGGAAGCTCCTCTCGACCACCTAAGGCCATTGCAACGGCAATAAAGAACGGCTGCCGACAGTGGATGCCTCTGCACTAAACATTCTTTTTGCGGCAAATTCCCATGAGTTTTCCAAAGCTATCCGTGGTCTTTTCCTTTCGTAATGAAGAGCAGGTCATCCCCGAATTACTCCGGCGCTGCCGTCTGGTTTGCGCGAATCTCAAAACGGAGAAAAGGATAGCGTCGCATGAGTTTGTTTTTGTCGATGATGATTCCACGGACAAGTCCTATCCCATGCTCAAGAAAGAGGCGGATGAAATCGGTGACGTGAAGGTCATCCGTATGTCGCGTCGCTTTGGCGTATCGGTCTGTGTGCTTGCCGGCATACGTTACGCCTCGGGCGATTGGGTCGTCTATATGGACACCGATTTGCAGGATCCGCCGGAATTAATTCCCGCAATGATCCAAGTCGTTGAAAAGGACCCCGAGGTTGCCGTGGTGCATACACGGCGTCTCCGAAGGGATGGTGAGGGCGCCTTCAAGCTCTTTGTGACCAGGATTGGTTACATCATTCTCCATTTGTTGACCCGGTCGCAACTGCCCATCGAATGCGGAGATTTTAAATTATTGACCCGACGGGCCGTCGAGGAGGTATTGAAGTTTCAGGAAACCAAGCCCTTCATGCGCTGGTTGGTCTGTTTAGTCGGGTTCAAGCAGGCTTTCGTGCCCTATCGCCGTGAGGCCCGTGGGGCAGGGGACACACACTTCAATGTCCTTAGTTGGAGGGTCATCTCCAATTTCATGGAATCCGCATTGGTTTCCACCTCGGTGTTCCCCTTGCACATCATCAGCGCCTTTGGGATTTTCAGCTCGTCGATCTGCGGATTCACTTTGGTCTATATCCTGTTCGAGAAGCTCTTGGGCTATAATCTACCGGGTTGGACCGCCATCATGGCCGCGATCCTCTTTGTGGGAAGTATCCAGATCCTTTCCATTGGACTCCTGGGGCTCTATATCGGGTCGATCTTTGAACAAGTTAAAGGGCGCCCCAACTATATTGTGAGCGAAACTTACGGATTCCCCGACGCCACAAAGGCTGACGTCTAAACGATATCGAGATACGGATTCGTCTCCCGCTCGTGCCCGATTGTCGTCCGTGGACCGTGCCCGGCATAGACCCGCGTTTCCAGCGGCAACCCCACCAGATGCTTGCGCAATCCCTGCAGCAGCGCGGTGCGGGAGCCGCCCGGCAGATCCCAGCGCCCCACCCCTCCGCAGAAAAGCGTGTCGCCGCTGATCAGCAAGCCCCAGCCCGGATGATAAAACACCACGCTGCCCGGCGAGTGTCCCGGCAGATGAAAAATCTGAAACTCTTCGCCTGCGCAGACAAACGGAGCCGAACCCGCCTCCGGCACGTCGAAATTTTGCACGTGGGAAGGCGCACGAATCGGCGGCACCACGCCGAACATCTTCACGTAGGAGGTGTCGAGAACCATCGCTTCGTCCGCTTTATGTACATAAACCGGACAATTGTAATCTTCCTGGATCAGCACCGAGTCCCACATGTGATCAAAGTGCCCGTGGGTCAGCAGCAGGGCCACCGGCTTTTGCCCGGTGCGCATCAACTCCCGGGCCATTCCCTCCGGCGCATCGAAGCAGATGACGCCATCCCTGCCCTCCAGCAGGTACCCATTGGTCGCCAGATCGCCCCCGGTAAAGACGCGCGGTGAAATCATATCTATTGGACGCTATCAGTGGATGAAATGTTCGATTCTCTTGTTCTGGTAATGTTTGTAGCAGGAGCCGCGCCGGATTCCGGGCCCTCCCGCACCGCCGTCTTTTTCCCCGCGCGCCGGGCCGCACCCGCAAATTGCGCCTTCGCCTCCCGGATTTCCTGCGCGTAGGTCGCCGAGGGATTGTCACCCGTCCAATCGACCGCATGGCGTGTCGGGTAAACCGTGTAATCGAGCGAGAAAAGCCCAAACCGCGGCGCGAAGGAACCCCACTCGTAATTGTCGAAAAGTGACCAGTGCAGGTATCCGATCAACGGCTGACCCCGCTCCACCAATTGGCTGACCACCCGGACGTGCTCGCGCAGGTACTGGCTGCGGGCCAGGTTGTCCCGGCGCTTGAAGGGTCGGTTGTCCGGCAGGCGCCGCAAAGCCATGCCGTTCTCCGCGATCAACACCGGTAGCCCGTAACGGCCGAAGTGCTTCACGAAAAACGCCAGCCCCTCGGGCAGCATGTGCCAGTCCCACCATTTGCTCGCGACGCTTTCCAGCATCCAATCGCGAAACGAACGCTTGCGCGTCTCGAAATCATGCCAAGTCGGCCAGCGCAACGCATGGGCGCAGAACGGGTCGTAATAATCGAACGCGATGTAATCAAGCGGCACCTCGGCGCGCTCGTAAAGCAGGGCGATCACCCGGTCCCAGCAGGGCATGCTGAATCCCCGCTTGGCCACGGTGTGATGGAGACCCTTGATCTGTTGACCCAGAAAATAGCGGAGCCCCTGCGTCGGAAAAAGCCGCGCCGATTTGAAGCGCTCGTCAAAATCCCGCGCGCGTTCCGCCAGGTCCTCCTGCACCTTCTCTCGCGGCACACTCCGGGACGGCGCAAAGAGCAGGTCGATCATCGCCGTGTCGCTCCAGTAGAGATCGCTGCAATAATTGTTGAAGCTGACCATCGGCTTCGTCTCCGACCCGACGTAAATCTCGTGAATCAACCGGTAAGCCCGCGTATGCGCCTCAAGAAGATGCGCCAGGCATTGCACGGTCGGTTCCAGGCCAATCATGTGGTCGCTCGGAAAAAGGCGATAAAGATAGTGATTAAAAGCGAGCAAGTTCGGCTCGTTGATGGTGATGAACCAGCGCGGCGGTTCACATCCGAAATCGTGCGGCAGCGTCCGCAGAAAATAAGTCAGCGTGTGCTTGATGAAGGCGAGAAACCGGTCGATCGTCTCCGGCTTCAGCCACGCGTCGATCCCCAGCCAGGCCGGGTGGACAAAATGGTGCAGGGTAATGATTGGCTCCAGGCCATGCGCGCGGCATTCGGCGATTCGTTGCGCATAGCTGTAAAGCGCCCGTTCGTCGAAAGGCGGTGTTTCCGTTCCGGACGGTGGCCCTTCCGTTGGGCCAAGCACCGTGGACGGTTGCACCCGCGACCACTCGATGCTCATCCGAAAGGCATTGAGCCCCATGTCGCGGCATCGCCCAAAATCCTCATTCGCCAGCGTCCAGAAATCGGATGTGCGCCCCGAAGGAACCACCTCACCCCGGCTCTCCGCCCACGCCCAATTGTTCAGCGGCTCGCCCGGCCCGTTGTAACCGCCCTCCGCCTGGTAACCGGAAGTCGCCACGCCCCAAAAAAAGTCCTGGTCGGCGACGAACGGTTTCGGGAGTCGCGTCCCCTGAGGCGTCACGTCCGGTTCGCGTCCCTTTTCCACCGAAGGCATGCGGTGCGTGTGGCCAGTCGGCGAAGGCATTGACTAAACATACCCGCTTTTTGGCCCGCGCCAAGTTTTCACTCGAAGCACCCATCGTAGCCGCCGCCGTGAGGCGGTGGTCCCGTCCACGCTCTCACGAGCGCGGCTACGACTGAAGGGCCTCGCTCTGTCCGGGCCGCGTCCCCCTCCGTGGTAGCCGTCGTACTGCGTAGCCGCGCTCGTGAGAGCGTGGTCACCTCCGAGGTAGCCGTCGCGGGCCCTCGCGACGGTGCCTTCCTCCCCCTCGTTGTCCCCGCCGCGTAATTTCATTACCCCAAACGCATTCACCCAAAACTCCCAACATCAAAAACGCCGTCATCCTGAGCGAAGGCGAGCCAGTAAATTTTGCCCATCGATAAAATCCACCCGAGCCGCAGTCGAAGGACCCACTTGAATCGAGCAAAACATCCCACTGCGTCAAAATACCCCCTACTCGAATGGCCCGTCCTCGCTCTCCGCACCTGCGCAGATTCCCCCTCCGTCATCCTGACATCGACCGTCGTCCGACATCCGCACAAAAAAATCCGTCATCCCGAGCTTGTCGAGGGATCAGACTCACATCCACCGCCACAAAAATGCCCGCGACTGCTCGAGCAACCCTCCTCTCCGTCATCCTGAGCTTGTCGAAGGTTCAGCCACCGGTGACAATCGCTACCTCAGAGAACCCCTAAAGATGAAAGTAACCTGCTTCAAGATTGCTGCATTGCTCGTTGGTATCGGGATTTTACTCAAATGCAATGCGGCAGATGAAAGCGCAATTACGCCAAGTGGAAACCCCACCCTTTCCTCGCTTCCCGACCCTGCGAGCCTTCATATCCAGGCAATCGATGGCAAAGAAATCTTTGCCAAGTCATTTCAGTTGAAAGATGACTGCAAAATTTCCTATAGAGAAACTTTCGATCATCCTCCGAGTCCCGCAATGGCTGATGCTCTCGATAAACAGTGGGCCTCTGTCGAAGATCCGCCCGGCATAAACAGAAGAGCCCAGCTTCATGCATTATCCCAACGCATACGGACGGGAAGCCAAGGCGTCTTTATCTACACATTATATATTTCCAAAACGCCAAAGTTGATGATGGAAAGGCGGGAGGACGACGAATGGAGTAAAGGTTACCTTACCGATATCTATTTCACCGGTGAAAACATCACAGAGATCGAGCCTTCGGCGGGCATCGCTACCATTTTTCCGCCGGACGCCAGTCGCTACCCAGAACTACTGACTAAGTTTCCGATGTTGTACGGTGCCTTGGGATACATTCCGGACAAACTACAGATGATCCCGGGGAAGGGAGTATCGATTATATCGGTCCTGAAAATGAATAAACCGGTTTTCTTTCGTTTGACGCTGGATTCGAGTCAGTCATTGATTAAAACGGAGGAGATTGTGCCTCCAAATAAAAAATTGTCCGTTTCGATATTCGATTATTCAGCGCAATCGCATTTATGGCCCTCTAGCATAAAGTCCGATGTTTGGGGGAGTGACGGCAGCAATCTGGGACACGGAACATGGAGTTTATTAAAAATAGAAAAACTGCCAGATGGATTTGATTTCAATCCGAAAATTGAAGAAAATTATCGCATTGTTGATAAGACTGGCTCGAAGCAGTGAGTTGCGCCCGTTGCGTCGTTGCGCGAAACCTTCCCCCTCTTCCTCAAAATTTGGAAATCTGGCCCATTTGGTAATTGGGTCATGTCCCCAACCCTCTGCCAGTCCTCTTCAGTCCTCCGTGCGAAACTTTCCCCTCTCCCCGCTCGGTTTCTCCCTCCAAAAAATATTTTCAGAGGAGCAAAAAAGATTTTAAGCTTTCCAAGCTTTTTAGGGCTTCTAGCGCTACCACCCTTCCCCCTTTTTATGAGATAACAGGCCCATGACATCACCTCTTCCTCAAAAAAACCCGGAGCCCACCTCTCCGCCCGCCTGCTCGCCACCGGCCCGATGAAATATTTTTTCCTCCTCCTCCTCGCCCTCTTTTTCGGCCTCTTCCTCGTCTACCCGCTGCTCGGGCTCCTCGATGGCGCGTTCCTCCTCACCGACGCGCACGGGCACAAGACCTTCACGCTCGATTTCTTCCGCCTCCTCGTCGAGAACCGCCTCTACCGCGCCTCCTTCATCAACAGCTTTGAAATCGCCGTCCTCTCGACCCTCTGCACCGCCCTCATCTCCATTCCGCTCGCGATTCTTTTCACCCGCTGCCGTTTTCCGGGCCGTGAACTCCTCCGGCCCGCGCTGCTCGCCCCGCTCATCCTGCCGCCCTTCGTCGGCGCTCTCGGCATCAAACACATCTTCGCCCGGTTCGGTTCGCTCAATCTTCTTCTCACCAAGCTCGGAATTATTTCCCTCGCCCATCCCATCGACTGGCTCGGTGCGAGCGGCTTCACCGGCATCATCATTTTGGAGGTGCTGCATCTCTTCCCGATCTTTTTTCTCAGCATTAGCGCGGCCCTCGCCAACATCGATCCCTCGCTCCTTCAGGCCGCCGCCAATCTCGGCGCCACGGCGTGGCGTCGCTTCATCACCATCACGCTGCCGCTGGCCCGGCCCGGACTTTTTTCCGGCGCGTGCCTCGTCTTCATCAGCGCCTTCACCGATCTCGGCACCCCTCTCGTCCTGAATTTCAACACCACCGTCCCGACGCAAATCTTCAACGTCTCCGCCGACGCCAGCACCGAGCAGGTCGGCTACGCGCTGGTCGTCGCGACGCTTGTTCTCGTCATGATCTTTTTTCTGGATCACGCCTTCGACTTGTTTGACGAGGATGGCGAAGTCGTCGCGGGCGGTCTGGCGCTTGCCGAAAAAAGTCGGGAGCTCGTAGTAGTCGATGGCGCGGATGAAGCGGACGGCGGGATTATCGGGCTCCGCGCCGACGGCGGCGTCGAGTTCCTTGCCGCCATTTTTGAGATAGGTCAATTTGCCGGGACCGGGCCACGCATCGCGACTGTCGAGGGTGTAGACGCTGCCGAGGTAGGCTTGGAGGAGATGGTTGTTGGGCTGCTCCTTGGTCCATTTTTCCAGGTCGGTGGTGAGGGACTTGGTTTCGGCGGTGTCGCCGTTGACCGCTTTTTGGTGGCGGGCCTCGATGGCCTTGATGAACGGGTCGCTGAAGGGATCGGTCTGGGCGGGGACGACGTGTGGTTTCGCGGCGGCGGGCGCCGGAGTGGCGGGGGCCGAATTGGTTTGGGCGAGGGCCAGTGGAGAAAAGGCAACGGCGGTTAAAAAGAATGTCAGTAGTTTCATGCGCGGAAAAATCCTCCTAGTTTTGTGCCCATCAGGCGGGAGCCGAAATAAAGTCCGCCGCCGAGCAGGGCCATGGCCAGCACACCCATGGCGCAGGCGAGGCTGGCCGAATCGGGACTGGGGCGTCCCATGATTTCATAAATGCCTCTCGTGATGGGGGCGAAGCGGGACTCCATGGCAAGGATCAGGCTATCGCTGACCTCCAGCATGGCAAAGCAAAAGGTCAGGATGCACCCGGCAATAAGATTGGGCGCGATGAGCGGCAACGTGACCTGCCGGAAGGTGCGCCAGCGCCCGGCGCCGAGATTGTAGGAGGCTTCCTCCAGGGCGACGCTGGTCTGCTGGTAACCGGCGTAGGCGGCGCGGACAATATAAGGCAGCCGCCGCAGCGCGTAGCTGATGACCAATAAAAAAGTGGGATTCACGCGGGGGTTCATCCAGTCCGGCCAGGGGGCCCGGAAACTGATCAGCAGGCCGAAAGCGAGGACGAGGCCGGGCAAGGCGAGCGGCAGCATGGCCAGCGCGTCGAGGAGTCCCTTGCCTGGAAAAATTTCCCGCGCGAGAAGATGGGCGATGACGAGGCCCAGGGCGAGATCGAGGAAAGTGCTCAGTCCCGAATAGAGGAGCGAGTTGGTGACGCTGGTGGAGGTGAGCCGGTCGGTGAAGACCTGACTGTAATATTGGGTGGTGACTTCGGTCGGCAGGATGGTGAAGAACCAGCGCTCGGCGAAGGAGTTGATGACGACGCCCAAGTGAGGAAGCACCGCGA
>Ga0206996_1126_pt1 | contig 17884 bp, 15 predicted proteins | sample Alteio_BWMinCont_2_FD_153467 | JGI IMG/M metagenome (GOLD analysis project Ga0206996, IMG submission 153467) | Enriched cells from forest soil in Barre Woods Harvard Forest LTER site, Petersham, Massachusetts, United States -... | ecosystem: Environmental > Terrestrial > Soil > Temperate forest >...
TCTTTTGCTCATCTTCTATGGATCCCCGGAGGACGAAATAGGCGAAATAGATCAGCATGGTAATCGCTGCACCATTCAATTTGGTGTCGGATGTCCACCAGGTACCCCAGGTATATCTTGCCCAGAGAGATCCTGTGATCAGACCCAGGATGCCCATCGCTACACCGGCATGAGCGGATTCTCTTGCGATAAGATCATCCCGCATAAGACCTTTATGGAGGTGTTTGATCCCGTAAATAACAGAAATAAAGAGCAGGGTCATCATCCCAAACCACATGGGAACATGAAAGTAAAGATTTCGGATGGTTTCGTTAAGAATTTCCCGAGCTGGAACTTCTCCTATAAAGCCTTCAGTTACTGTATATAACAGGCAAATAGAGGCTAGAATTTTCCACCAATTTTTTTTGATATTCATGCTAGAATTAATCCTTCCAAAGGTACGGAAATAAGAGATAACTGAGCACCCCGGTAATCACATTTATACAGGCCAGAACGAGTAGATACTTGTAACTTAAAGCGGGATCAATACCATCCAACGCATTTTTTGATATTTTGAGAACAGTCATAAGCAAAGGCAATAAAATCGGGAAGCTCAGTACTGCCATCAGTGTAAAGCTGTTACTGGTCCGGGAGGCAATAGCTGACATGGTCGTGAGTACACAGGAAAACCCCATACTCCCCAGTACCACATCAGCCAGAAATAAAGGCATATTCTGAATCGGGTTCCCTCCAAGAAGTATAACATACACCAGGAAACCGATGATGGAGAGAAGCAGCATGAGAAGCATGTTATACAACACTTTGGCAATAATGATGGCTTGAGGACTGGCAACGGTATACATATACACGAATCTGGCCCGGGAGTCCTGGATAAAACTTTTCCCGGCAGCATTCACGGAGGCAAAGAGCATAATGATCCAGAAGAGTGCATTCCAGGCGGCTGGCTGTGGAAGAGAACGGAAACTCATTTTACAGACAAAGATGGTTGAAACCAGATAAAGAATGATTCCGTTAAGGCTTTGCTTCTGCCTGGTTTCCAGCATGAATTCCTTGTAAAGCAAAAGCCTTATTTCTTTGAGCATAATCCCTGTTGATGAGTCCCCCAATGGGGAGGGGACAGATGCAAAGATAAGGTTTTCTTCTTCCCTGTTCTTCGGCATCTGTCCCTCCTCCGGGTCAAAGCCTAGCTTTCAGATTTCTTCACAGAGGCTGAAGGAGACGGTTTCTCTTCTGCTTTTGTTCGTGGGGGCAGATGTATTTCCTGTATCACAATTTCTGTAAAATGACGTTTAACCCCTTCTTTGTCTTCATAAGCCCTGGTGGTCAGGCGTCCTTTAATGGTAAGCTCCGATCCTTTTTGGGTTTGATTTTCCAAAATCTCAGCCTCTTTTCCCCAGGCTACCAGATTATGCCACTGGGTTTCTGTAATCCACTCTCCTTTTGCATTTTTGAAATGGTCGGAGGTGGCCATGGTCACCTTTGCCATTTTCTTGCCTCCTTCAAAATTTTTGATGTCAGGATCCTTTCCGAGATTTCCGATCAGTTGTACACTGTTGCAGATTGTTTTCATGTGTTTGTTTTTTTATTTGTTTTCCTTTCCCCTGTCCTTTGACAAGTTTCTTTTTTTTTTCAACTTTGTTCGGCTGAAATGGATGCAGCTGAATCAAATTGACAAAGCAAAGGTGCTGCTCACTGGAGCGATTATTCGGTTGATAAGCATTTACATCCGTATGTAGTCGTTTGTAATCGTTTATAAACGGCTTTCTGTCTGATACCGTTGGAAACCATGAGCAAAGTATGTGCAGCATGTGGGGAACTCTTTTCGGGCCGTACCGATAAAAAATTCTGTTCTGATTCCTGTCGCAATTTCTTCCATAATAAGCAAAACAGTGAAGAGAGCAATTACCTTCGGAGTGTCAACAATATCCTACGAAAAAACAGGAGAATCCTTCATGATTTGCTCATAGAGAAGGATACCCAAACATGCTCCCGCGCCAAACTCCTGGAGCATGGCTTTGACTTCACTTTTTTTACCGGAACTTTTACGAATAGAAACGGAGATATCTATTTCTTTTGTTATGAATTCGGATACCTGCCTTTGAAGAATGATTATTTTTGCCTGGTACGCAAACGGATATCCGATTGAAAATCCCCTTCTATCTTCTTCTATATCCTTCCGGACCCGGGAATGACCTCGTTCTTAGACTGAAAAAAAAGCTGAGTGGCAACCAGGCTTATAAAAATAATTCGTTAAACGCCCCGCCTCACTGGACCTTGTGTCGTTTTGCGGTGAAAGCCGGGCAGGAACAGGAGCTTCTGGATCAACTTGATCAGCTTGTCCCTTTCATCCAGGGACTGACCACCCGAACTTCCGGAATTTCTTCTTTTAATTCAACAGGCACGCTATATGTTGAGTTGAAGGAGAAAGAACGATGCCTGGCCTTGCAACTGGAAATTGTTCAGGAGCTAAAAAAACGCTTGCCTTTTCTGAAAAGAAACATGAGTACAGCTTCAGTACCCCATCTCACAATTATCCGCGGGGTTAGGGCTGATTTGTTGGAAGAGATTAAGAAGGAGCTGGAAGACTCTTACGAAGACTCCCCGTGTGGTTTCAATTCTTTATCCCTTCTTCAGGAACAGTCGGGGAAAATGAAACTGCTAAAGCGTTGGAACTTAATTGAGAAATAAGGCTTTAAGGAATAGGTTTCCTTCCCAGTTCTTTTAAAATCCTTCTGGACCGTGCCAGATAGCCGGGGCTTCCATGTACAGCTTGTTTTTCTATAATCAGCTTGAGTTCTTGTTGGAGATCAGGCTCTGACTTGCATAAATTGGCCAGAACGGTCATGCTGAAAACTTTCACCGCTACCGGTTCCGAAGAACTTTGAAGGAAATGGAAACAGCTTTCTGCCACGAATCCCTGTAGTTTTGATGGGACATCCCTAAACTGAAGAATTCGAAGCGTATTTCGCTTAACGGCATCCGGTAAGCCAGAATGAGTTAAGTTACGGATGATTTTTTCAAGCCATCCATTCAATAAGTCGGGATACATTGTGGCACAGATATTCACTACCCCGGCAGCCCGCTGAGTAAGCCTGTACTCATTTCCCAGAAAAAGCTTCATGAGTTCCGAAAAACGTTTTTTATCGTCACCGATATATCCGGCGATAGACATCATTTGTTTTTTTGAGTGTTCTTCCAATAAGGCTTGACGGATATCCATTGTGAAAAGATAAAAAGAAAAAAGGCTGCTCAACATGAGCAGCCTTTTTATTAAGAATAGATTCTGAAACTATTGGGCAAACCAAACCGGTGTGCTCAATGGAATAAATACAGCATTTGAATTGGCTGCTTCTTCCGCCAGGTCTGTTGGTAGGCGTTTTGGAATGTAATTTAACGCTGCTCCCGGACGGATTTTCAGCATAGGGAAGCCGGTCCTCCTGTAATCAGCATAAGCTTCCAGAGGCTGACCGAACATCGCTTTCCATTTCTCAAGCATCACCGTGTGCACAGTGGCAGTAACCGCAGTGTATTTGGTAAGTCTATAATAGCCTGTAGTATCTCCACTTCTTACAGCGCCTACGCTTGCAATGATGGCGCTGTTCAGCACCGCAGCTGTGGTAGGGTCGTTGGTACGGGCAAGGGCCTCTGCCTTAATGAATAAGGCTTCAGCATAGGTAACCAACGGAGTAGGCAGGTTTTCAGCAGCGTTATAGAGATATGGTCCTAGAGCAGAAGTACCATTGGAAGTACCGAGTGGGGTTCCAACAGGTCCGGTTCCGTTTGTACCGGTAGTGTCAAAATACCATGGAGTACGCGGGTCGTTCATATTACCAAGGGAATCGATGAGGGTCTGAGACGCAAAGTTGTAACCACGTCCATCCTGAAATGCTGCCCACTGGTTTGGGTCCGAGCTGGTATGCAAAGTCATGCAATTGTCAGCATTGGATGCCATAGCGTTAGCCAGATCCGCAAGCACATTGGCAGAAGCATTCGGGTCTCTTCTGCTCAATAAATTATGGTAACGTGCCTTAAGTGTCCATGCGGTCTTTATCCAGGCAGATATATTTCCGTTAAAAATCAGATCATCTCCCGCAGGAACCGCCTGGTTGGCTGAAACCGGCTTATTTAGGTCGGCAATCGCCTGATCGAGTAAGCTCTGAATACTTGTGAAAATATCACTCTGAGCATCCATCTTTGGCTGGGTTACATTTCCTTCCAGATTGAATGCCTGGGAATAAGGAACATCTCCCCACAGTTCGGTAGCAATTCCTAGGTTGATAGCCATGTTTATTTTCGCAATACCCGCATGGTAAGGATAAGAGCCTTCATATTGGGTATAGAGAAGTTTGGCGTTCTTCATGGCTCCGACATAGAGTCCGGTCCAGTAGTTGTCCATATCAAAAGCACTGAGTATATACTCGTCGTATGCAGTTGACTGAGCTACGCATCCGGCTTGGTACTGCATGAGGATAGCTGAAATTCTACCCAAACCGGATTCATAGTTATTGGTAGTATTTGCCTCAACTCCGGTCAGCATGGAAGCTGGTGTGGCTGTTGCAGGTTGGTTTGGGTTTTTGTACAGGTCGTCGCCTTTTCTGCAACCACTTAAAGCAGCAACTGCAAAGGCAAGAATCAATATATTTTTTGTTTTCATGTTTCTATGTTTTGGAATTGAGCTGGATTAAAGGCCTACTTTTAAGTTAAACATATAGGATTTGGTATTGGGGTTATTGAAATAATCCCAACCATTGATCTGAGAACCGGCACCGGTAAGGCTGGTTTCAGGATCCACTCCTGTATATTTAGTAAAGAGCAGCAGGTTTCTTGCACTAACTCCGATTTCCACATACTGGAGAAAAGTTTTTTTCTCAGGTTTAGCAAGATTGAAACGATAACTCAGGTTAACGGAACGCAAGCGTACCCATCCACCATTCTGAATACTGTTCTCAGCCGGGCCGTTTTGTCCAAGGTAATCCGAGAAGTAAGTTTTCGCATCGATAGCGGTGGTGTTTTGTGCACCTGGATGAGCTGTACCTGGGCCATATACTCCATCAACTGTGTAGGTCTGGTTACGAGCATCAGATGCATCAGAACGTCCGCGTGAGTTCAAGCTGGAAAGTGTTCCGTTCCAGATCATACCTCCGTGACGGATATCCCAAAGGAAGCTAAAGCTAAGATTTTTGTATTTAAAGATGTTATTGATGCCAGCCAGCCAGTCAGGGTTAGGGTTGCCAAGCACCTGTGGGTTTGGGTTTAGCATCGGAACGCCATTGTCTCCGATCTGAAGTCTTCCGTTAGCGTCACGCAACCAGGCTGTTCCATAAAGGGTCCCTACTGCATGATTAGGAAGAGCTACTGCCTGAGGATCTCCAAAACCTTGTTCAATATTGATGAAGCTAACGCCGGTAGGAAGTGCACCAACAGAATTCACGTTTTTGCTCCAGTTGGCATTGATAGTCCATGTGAAATCTTTCATCTTGATTGGAACAAGGCCCAGGGCAATTTCAGTTCCTTTGTTATCGATCTCAGCAAAATTGGTGAATTTGTACTGATACCCTGAGCTAGGTGCTTCAGGAAGAAGGATCAGTACATCCGTTGTTTTTCTGGAATACATTGCAAAGTCCAGTGTAACACGTGAGTCAAAGAAACGCAGGTCAAGACCACCTTCAATTTCGTTTGTTTTCTCAGGCTTCAAAGCTGGATCGTTGAGTGCATTGCTGATACCGAAGGCGGTATTTCCGTTGTAAGGGAAACCAAGTCCGTTTGTCCATCCATCAGCAATAACAGGAGTTGCATAATTGGTCAGGGTAGAGTAAGGTGCAGGAGCTTTACCAACGCTGGCAAAAGAAGCTCTTACTTTTCCAAAGGAGAACCATTTTGGAAGCTTTACACTTTCACTAAATACCCAGCTCAAATCAGCTTTAGGGTAGAAGAAGCTTTTGCCATTCGGTCCGAAACTGGTGTTCCATTCATTACGACCTGCAACATCAAGATAAATAGCGCGTTTGTAATCCACAGAAATATCTGCAAGAACCGCGTCCGAATGTTGGTATTGTTCGTAGTTACTGTTGTAAAGGGTAGCAGCGTTGGAGAAGTTGTAGAAGCCAGGGATCAGGAGATCTCTTCCACGGGCAAATACCGAGGAGTACTGATCGTAGAAGAAGTTGAAACCGGCCATAGCGCTAAAACCGATATCTTCGGTGAGCTGCGTGTTGAATTTGCCAAGGATATCCTGGTAAATCTGTCTGCTGTCAATGTTGGTGCGGTTTACCTGTCCAAGTTGATCATTCAGGTCATCTCCCATGGAGCCTACAGCAAAAATCTGCTGGTTGCTGGTATGGTAAGCATCAACCCCCGTTCTTGAAGTGAGTGTGATCTTGTCGGTAGGGTGAAGATTGAAGAAGATGTTACCAAACATACGGTTGGTCTCATCTGTAAAAGGATTTTCGTTGGTTGAGAACCAGGTGTTATCGTAGGTACCATAGTACTGACGCTGGGTTCCGTTTGGCAGCAGATACTGACTTCCGTCGAAATTGATCGGCATACGAAGCAAAGAAAGCATGGTTCCGGAAAGATTGGATCCATTCTGTGGTTTTTCGGTGGCTGTGTTAGCGTAAGAAACACTTGCGCCAAAATCAAGCCATTTGTTTACTTTGTGATCTGCATTGATATGCACACTGGTTCTATCCAGTTTTGAAGTTGGAATGATGCCGGTCTGGTGTGTATTACCGATGCTCAGACGAATTGATGAATTATCATTTCCGGAAGAAATAGCTACGTTATTATTAGCAGTAATACCGGTCTGGAAGAAATTTCCGGGGTTATCATAAGTCTTTAAACCGGGAATTGTACTTGCTGCAGGGCCCCAACTGTAACCGGTACCAGGAGCTGTTATTGCATATCCGGGTCCGGGTCCGTAAGTAAGAGGGGTGTATGCTGCGGTGGACTGGCTGTTTCCAGTCCAATTTCCCTGAACATAATCATTTTGCAATCCAGGTAATTTATTTACCTGATCCACAGCAAGGGAAGAGCTGTATGTAACAGACGTCTTACCGGGTTTACCACGTTTAGTAGTATAGATAATAGCCCCGTTGGCTCCTTTGGAACCATAAAGTGCAGCAGCAGCAGCACCTTTGAGAATGGTAACTGACTCAATGTCGTCCGGATTGATGTCCAGCCCACGATTTGATTCGTTTACGCCAGTCAGATTTGCATTATAAGGGTTATCCCCTGCGCTTACGTTGTTTACACTGTTATCAATAGGAACTCCATCAACAACAATCATAGGAGTATTATCCAGAAAGAGGGAGTTTGTTCCTCGAATCTGAATTTTGGTAGAAGCACCAGGAGTTCCTCCTGAGCCTGTTACCTGAACACCAGGAGCTTTAGCAGCAAGAGCTTCCAGAGCATTGGTTTCACCGGATTCCCGCACAGCATCACCGCCTACAGTAGAGACCGAGTATCCAAGGGCTTTTGTTTCCTTGGTAATACCCAGAGCGGTTACAACCACTTCTTTAATTTCAACTCCCACTTTCATGCTCACATTTACCTCGCCGGTTGTTCCGGCAGGCAGTGTTTGTGTAGCCATACCAACATATGAAAATACAAGCTTCGCATCTGCCGATGGCACATCTATCTTGTAGGCCCCATTTACATCCGTAACTACTCCTTTATTAGTACCTTCTACTTTAACGACAACACCAGGGAGAGGCTGGCCATCATCACTAGCCTTCACTACACCCTTGACAGAAGTCTGGGCGAAGGCTCCGGTTGCCGTAAGCAACAGAAATAGTAAAAATACTTGCCATTTTTGTTTCATTTGTTTCATTGTTTATGTTGATTTTTATTGAACTGATTGTATTTATTTAGGTTGAAGATTTACAAAGGGAAAAGGTTTCGTTTTTAACATTCTTTAGCAATTTTTCGGGGTAAATGTATTTAAAAAATATCACCATATCAATGGGCGGTTATTTATCCTGACAGGCGGCCAAAAGTAGTAAAAAATTAATGATATGATAATAAAGAGACTTCCCCTAATGAATTGGAAGAAATCAGATGGTCATTCGCCACTGGAATTCAGGTATTGGTCGAAACTACACTGAATCTTGTCTTCAAAGGCCTTCCTGTTTCGGGGTTATTGATTTGGCATAAATAAGACCCTAAATTGATTCTGGAGTGAATCATTCCATCTTTGTGGAAAGTTTATAAATAAGGTGGATGCTTGATCGAATTTGCGCTTAAATTTGCCATTCGGTTAAAATATATATGATTCAGGAACTTTCAATCTCTAATTATGCACTGATAGACCAGCTGGATATTCTATTTCAACCAGGTCTTACCATCATTACCGGCGAGACCGGTGCTGGTAAATCGATACTCCTGGGTGCTCTTGGATTAATTCTCGGGCAAAGAGCTGATACCGGGAGTTTGCAGGATAAATCCAAAAAATGTACCGTTGAAGCCGTTTTTAGCATCAAAGGCCTGAACCTGGAAAGCTTTTTCAGCCTGCACGATTTAGATTACTCGGAAGTTTGCACCATCCGTCGCGAAATAAGTATCGAAGGAAAAGGGCGCGCATTTGTAAATGACACCCCTGTTAATCTGCAGATATTGAAGGAAATAGGATCAAATTTGATTGATATTCATTCCCAGCATGAAACACTCACCCTCAGTGACTCAGCCTTTCAACTGGCAGTATTGGATGCTTTTGCGGCAAATGAAGGGCTGTTAAAGGAATACCAGACCATTTATCAGCTTTACCGCAAGCTTGAGTCGAAGTTCAAAAGCCTGATCGAAGAAGAGGCTGCCTCCAAAAGGGACCTGGATTACTATCAGTTTCAATATAACGAACTGGAGCTTGCTGCCTTGGATAAACTGAATCTGGAACAACTGGAGTCAGAGCTGGAAGTGCTTAATAATGCAGAAGAAATTAAAATTCATCTGAATCGTGCTTCCTCTTCTCTGAATGGAGGAGAAACAAATCTGATTTCATCACTGAACGAAATCAAAATAATTCTTAGTGGGCTATCCCGGTTTAATTCGTCTTATGTGGAGCTATCCGAGCGCATCAACAGTTCATTTATTGAACTCAAGGATGTTGCATCTGATCTTGAAACCCTGGAACAAGGGGTGGTATTCGACCCGGAGAAAGTAGGGGAGTTGAATATTTGCCTGGACGCGATCTATCGCCTCTTTCAGAAACATCAGGTCAAAAGTATACCCGAGCTTGTAGATATTCGGGAGGATTTGTCCAGGAAACTTATCGGTATTTCTTCCTTAGAATCGGCGATTAAGGCATGTGAAAAGGAGCTTCAGAGTTGCAAAAAAGCGCTTTTAGAAAAGGCTTCAGTACTTTCTTTGAACAGAAATAAATTCAAAGCTGTTCTGGAGAAGGAACTCAAACAACTACTAACTCAATTAGGTATGCCGGATGCTTCGATTCAGGCAAGGTGTCTACCTCTTTCTGAAAACGAAATGAATACGCATGGGATGGACCGTTTAAATTTTTTCTTTTCCGCCAATAAAGGAGGTGAAATGAAGGAACTGAATAAAGTTGCATCCGGAGGAGAGTTGTCCAGGCTGATGCTAAGCATCAAGTCTGTCATCGCAAAAAAAACCTCGCTTCCGGCCATCATCTTTGATGAAATTGATACCGGTGTATCCGGAGATATCGCTGATAAAGTTGGCTCTATTATGGAACAGATGGCACTGGGTATGCAGGTTATAACCATTACTCATTTGCCTCAGATAGCCAGTAAAGGAACTACTCATCTTTATGTCTATAAGGAAGTAACAGATCAAAAGACATTCACCAGGATCAGGCAGCTGAAAAAGGAGGAGCGTATTCAGGAAATTGCAAAGATGCTTAGTACGGGTCAGCCTGGACCTGCGGCACTAAAAAATGCAAAAGAGCTGCTGAATTCCTGATCTGCTTTGTTAATCTCTTATATTTGTCTTCTATCACAATCACGTTTCACGCTATAACATTAAAAATATGATTTTAAAAGGTAAACGCGGAATTATTAGCGGCGCTTTAGATGCCAATTCAATTGCCTGGAAGGTAGCGCAAAAAGCACATGCACAAGGCGCCAAAATCGTGTTGACTAATGCACCTGTAGCAATGCGGATGGGAGAAATAAAAAAGCTTTCAACCGAAACAGGAGCCGAGATCATTCCGGCTGATGCGACCAGCATGGAAGACTTAACCAACCTCTTTACAAAATCGCAGGAAATTCTGGGAGGAAAAATCGATTTCGTCCTTCACTCTATTGGTATGTCTCCTAATATCCGCAAAAACATTCCATATACAGAACTTAATTACGACTATTTTATGAAGAGCCTGGATATTTCTGCCCTCTCTCTTCATAAAATGCTGAGTGCCGCCTATAAAATAGATGCTATCAGTGAGTGGGGATCTGTAGTGGCGCTTTCATACATTGCTGCACAAAGGACTTATCCATTCTATACCGATATGGCTGATGCAAAAGCTGCACTTGAATCTATAACCCGCAGCTTTGGTTATCATTATGGAAAAGCGAAAAAAGTCAGAGTTAATACTGTTTCTCAGTCACCCACAAAAACCACTGCCGGAAACGGAATTAAAGGATTTGATAATTTTTACAATGTAGCAGATTCCATCTCTCCATTAGGAAATGCTAGCGCAGATTCCTGCGCTGATTTCTGTATGACTCTCTTTTCTGATTTTACCAGAATGGTTACCATGCAGAATCTGTTTCATGACGGTGGCTACTCCAATACTGGTATCAGCATGGAACTCATGGAAATCTTTGAGAAAGGGGCAGGTAAATAATTTTACTGTTTCGGGTAATAATTCAGGCTAAATACGGTTATTCTTTATAAGATGCTTGGTAAAGTTAAAATCTCTTTTTTCTTGTCAAGACAAATCATCATATGTGTTTTCCTTGCATTGGTCACCTCTGCAATATTTGCCCAGGATGCAGGAAATGACGAAGATGTCAGGAAGGCTATTTATAGCCCGTACCGACTGACTCTCCGTGGGAACGGGCTAATTCCGCATCCAATGTTTAATCCGGCCTTTAAGAGAAGCTTTGATGGGATCTATGATGCAACTTTTTCCCTCGATCTTGAATTGAAAAAAGGAATAAATATCGGCCTGATGTACAAGAACTCAGGATTTCAGACCCCGGCCGATAAAATAGCCCAACTTAATACCAAGCAGCAATATAATGTTGGGGGAATTAGATTAGGGTATGATTATTTCATGAGCACCGTTTCCGTATTCTCTATGGCTGTGAATGCAGGTCAATGTTACATCACTTCTTATGATATTATCCCGCTTAAAGAGACACATCCGATTGTAAACCATAACCAAGGTTTATACGTTGAGCCGGAATTATCACTATCATTTTATACGGATGAACAGTTTGCATTGGGCTTTAACCTTAGTTATGAGATCATCGGCGTACAATTCGACCCATACAGTCTAGGGCTAGATCAGCATGGGATCAGTTACGCCGATAGTGATCTTCATGGTTATACCCAAAATCTGAGCATAGGATTTCACTTCGTGTACTCATTTTTGAAAAAGAAGAAGAGAAAGTAAACGTAAAAGGCACTAAATGCAAAAACTCCCTAATGCTCAAGCAAAAGGGAGTTTTTTAGTTATTTCAGCTTCAAAATCCTTCTTTGGAAGAAGCCTTCTGCTCAATTAGTAAACCTACACAACCTCCATCGATTTCCTGGCTACTCTTATTCTTAGCAGTACTATTCTTCTCTGCAGTTTTCTTGTTATCATTTCCCTTAGCGCCTCCGGAAGAAGCTTCGCCTCCTGCAGTAACGGTAACGATCACATTTCTTGTAGTAGCGCAGGTGAATTCGATATGCTGAGCCCTATCATCGGTAGCGTTATCATAGATAACCTCTCCAGTCTTTGCATCCTTAATGGTGATCATCAATTCTCCTTTACCAAGAGCTTTTTCATTGCACATGCTCAACGAGTAATCATTGTCTTTGTAGATCACAATCTTGATTTCGGACGACATCCCGTATTCAAAAAGTCCGCTTTTTGACTGAGAATTGTACACCCAGCCCTGATCTGCTCCTGATTTGCAAGCTTTCTTGTGATAACCTGTACAGGATTGTCCAAAGATTGAACCCGCTGAAAGGAGTAGCGCTGCGAAAAGGATGGAGAAAATTGATTTGTTCATGAGGTATGAATTGAGTCGTGATTAATTCTGAGTAATAGATTTGCGAATAGCAGAAGTCTTGTCCACAATAATCTTATAGAGTTCGGCCGTAATGCCAATCTTTCCAGTACCCCCCCCCAGGACACGTTTCCCTTTTTTTCCGCTCAAAGTGACAGGCCCTTTTGGATCTTCAATTTTATCAAAATCTGATTTTAGATCAACCAATAGTTTTGAAACAGAGGCTACGTCGGCATCACTTTCATATTTTTTCATAAAATCGATCAGATTATCCAGTGTGTATTTCTGTTCGGCTACACGGGTAACAACAGGGCTATCTTTCTTATATGTTGGCTCCATACTCGTCACCATGAAAACACTTTCAATCCACCCACCTGCCATAACCAAAGCAAGAGTGTTACCTCTTTCATTGCTTTCCAAATGATCAAAAGTTGTAAAGTATAAATCATTTGAAATTGCAGCCAGAGAATCAGGTGAGCCAATATTGGCTGATATACGAGTGGCAGTCTGTTCGTTGATGGCAGTTGAAATGCCGATTTCATCCCCCAACTTTTTGATATCCACAAAATATTTCAGAGCTTCTGCACCATGATTGAAGGTGCTGCAAAACAAAAGATCTGCAGAATAAACACCGAAATTCAATGAGCGAGATTTGTTATCATTATATTTCTTCTTGTTCTCCGTGCTATTAAGCTTCGATACATCATCCACACCCTTAGTTCCCAGCTGTTTAATAAACGAAAACATTTCTCCTGGAGAAGGAACCTGAGAATATTTCTGGACTTCTCCTGGATTTTTAGGGGTAGGCTTTGTTGCGGTGGTATCTATGGGCGTATCTGTGTTATCTGAAGCTGTTTTATTGCCACATCCGAAAGAAAAAATGGAGGCAGCGATTAAAACAGGAGCGATTTGTGAGAAAAATGAGACCTTCTTCATGGTTGTTCGGGATTATAATGCGAGCAAAAATAGAATAATTTTCAATTCTTAAAGCTATTTATACAAAATCATATCATAAATGTACAAAGCAAGGGGCTCTTTCGAGCAAAATTTACTGCGCTGCGGCTTTAAGAGCAGATTTTAATGCCTCAAGATTTGATTCTTTCAGGCTGACTTTTTCTTTAGCTTCGGCTGAAGTGGTAAGTTGCTCTGAATAAAAATAAATTTTGCCTTCCTTTTCTCCATATACGACCAGGGAAGCTGGCTTCCCAAGGGGCAAATGAGGGAATAATAATTCTTTGGAATTGGGCACCAGCTGAGCATCGAGTACCTTACTATCACCACCCACTATGATTCTGGCAGTTACAGGAAAGTTGGCGGAAATTTTAAGTGAAAGACTTCCTTTGGCAGGGGCTTTGTCTGGAGCAGCACATGCAATCCAGTGAAGCACAGGGGAAGAAATCGTATACTGATGATCGACATGGACCGCAGGGTTAACTGGGTCCGAAGCATGCAGAATCAACAAGCCATCTGACAATTCTCCGCTATATAGAGCCGCATCATTCAGTTCCTGAGTGTTCTGGAAGTTAATACTGATCATTTTGCCTTTTCTCAGTCTGACTTCCTTATCTCCACAAATGGCCTTTATCCATACTATACCTGCTGTATTCAAACTTTCATTATCACTCATCGTAATCAACCCTCCGCCGGAGATATCAGAGAGTTTTGGGAATTCTTGGACCTCTAACTTAATATCATTGACAACGGCCAGTCCATTTTTATATTCAAAGGAGCCCGGAGTGAATTTAAGTGTCGTTCCTCCTGCACAGTTAACAGAAATATCCTTGAGTGCTGAAGGGAAAGAAAAAACCTGAATTGCCGGATATTGCAGATCCAGGTCACTGGCCCTGGAATACTGAGCTGTACTCAAGGCTTTGTATACTTCAATATCATATACCAAAAGGTTCTTCATGTCATCACTGATGAAACCTTTAACTTCCCTGCCCGGGGTCTTGATGCTTTTTAAATTGGAAGCAGGAATTCCTTCCTGCACAAAGAAATTGATAATTTCCAAAGAACGTTTCCTGTCCAGCTCATTGATCAGTCCTTTGTTCTTCGCCTCGTCATGAATTAAGATTCGGATTGAAATTTTGTCCCCTGCATGCATTCCATCCAGGCATTTTTGAAGCAAATCAACATTTTCATTGCTGAGTCTGGAGCTATCAACCGGAAAATACAGATTTCTTGCCACAGTCTGACTTGTGACCTGCAGACATGAAAGAGCCAGAACCAGTAGGAAAATAAGACGTTTCATAGAAAGGTGCTGATGGATCTGGTCAAATATATGATAAAATGTTCATCCAGAGTTTATGGAATTAGGTTTTCCATTGCATCATAGGGGAAATTCAGGTATCCACCTTCTAAAAAAGAAACCATGACAAACAACGACATCTTCCAACGAATTAGTATTCCAGAACCCTGCCATGAGAACTGGAATAAAATGACACCCGATCAAAAGGGCGCTTTTTGCAAGGTTTGCAATAAGTCTGTTCATGATTTTAGCCAGAAAACGGCCCTCGAAGTGGAAGAAATATTGGTGAAAGAGGGAGAAGGCAAAGTTTGTGGGAGGTTTAGCATTCATCAGCTTGAACCACCCAAGAACTTGGAAATACCATACAATCTGCTACCCAGAAATATCTCTCCATTCAGAGCGTTTGCATTAGCAGTATTCCTTGTTTTTGGCACTGCTCTGTTTGGAATCATTGACGCTTCTGGACAGGAAATGATGGGGAAAGTCTGTGTTCGGAAGGCTCCTCCGGAGCCTGTCAAGAAGACAGAGCAAACAGAAATGATTAAGGGGGATGTTCAACGAAGAGAAATAGTAAAGCCAGCTATAGAACCTACCATTAAAACAATGGGAGTTGTTTCCAGAAAGCCTGTTATTACAAAGTCAGATCCCCCTGTTATTAGCCCCGGCGTTAAAGATTCTGTCAGCAGACCAATAAATGCTATGCCAGTTGAACAACCAAAAACTGTTTTAGAGTCCATCATTATATGCGAAAGCTATACTGTAGGTCAAATGGTTATTCAACCCAATAAAAAGGACACTGTAGAAGCTCATAAAGTACTTGAATCTAAAAAGGAAACGACTAAAGACTCCATTCCTGTTGAAGAGAGTGTCCTGAAAGTAGAGGAGCTTAATATGGATACTAAAGAAGTAACTTCTGCAATCTCTTGTTTCCCGAATCCTGGTAATGGCAATGTTACCCTTCGCTACTCGGTCTCTGAACGAACAGAGGTTACGGCGGAGCTTAGGGATCTTCAGGGACGACTGGTGAAGACCCTCTTTCATGTTCCAGGTCATTATCAGGGAATCTATAATGTAGCTCTCGACTTGAATGACCTGCCTAATGGTGTTTACCTGGTCCGGGTAAATATGTTGAATCAAACCTTTTCTACCCGGTTTGTTTTAAATAAATAGGAAAAAGCGGGGCCGGATCGGAGGATTTAAACTTTTGTCCGGCCCATTTGCTTTCCTTACCTTTGTTTAGCGTCCCCGCAACAAAGGAAAAAAATGAAACATCTTACCAGATTATTAATTGGGACGTGGCTCTGTATGGCCGGTATCGTACCTGCCAAATCAATCTACGCAGCCGATCTTCCTTCACAGCGAGATTCTATAGTCCGAATTTCTCTTGGTGGAGGGATGGTATTCTCGACTGTAAATGTAGGGTTGGAACCGGTTGGAGAAATTAAATCGGCAATAAATGGAAGGTTGAACGTGAAGTTTAGAAGAAGACTTGGTCTTTCCGCCGAATTTACTAATCAATTCCAACATGATGCCCTCCCGGCCTGGGGGATGATTTCTTCCAGAACATTCGACCTTAACCTGAATTACATGTATTTCCATGTGGCTCAAACCAGTTCCATTTTCTATGGGCTGATCGGAGCTTGTTTTCAACAATGGAAAGGTACCTATCTGGGTACTCCCGCCTTTACCAAGGATATATATGATTATCAAATTGGGGAACAGAAAAGCTTTAATTTCCCAAGCGTTAACCTGGGTATTGGGTTTGAAAGGTTCTACAAACAAGTAGGTGTGTTCGGAGAGTTTAAGTTTAGATTTGGCCAGGATTTTGTTTATGATTCATTTGGAATAGTGGATGTCTGTGTCAGTCTGGGGGCTAAAATCAATCTGATTTCCATTGATCCCAGACCCAGAATATCCTCTACTACTAAAAATCGTAACCATAAAATGAAGATTAAACCCAAAATTTATCACTGGTTTTAATCGGACCTGTTGTGTAACAAAATTCCTTGGTTTACCACTCATCAAGTAATTCATCCATTTTTTGTAATTCTCCTACCTTTGGTGCAGTTCAAAACTTCCGCCATGAAAAATATTTCCTATTTTCTAATGTGTTTAGCGTCATTCGCAATCCAGGATGCATTTTCACAGAGTAAAGAAACGGGCAAGCAGCCATCTTCTGAAACATCGCCTTTCAACAGCGGGACTTTCGCTGGTCTAAGTCTTCGGAATGTTGGCCCGGCTGTCACATCCGGCAGAATCCTGGATATTGCTGTGAATCCCAAGAAACATAGTGAATACTACCTTGCAACTGCAGGCGGGGGGGTATGGAAAACTGTGAATTCGGGAGTTACCTTTTACCCTATATTCGACAAAGAAGCTTCCTTTTCCATAGGCTGTATTAGCTTGGATCCTTCAAATCCAAACATTGTCTGGGTAGGAAAACAATAATCAAAGAAGCGTCTCCTATGGAGATGGAATTTACAAATCCGAAGACGGTGGAAAGTCCTTTAAAAATATGGGGCTTAAAAATTCAGAGCATATAGGCATGATTGCGATTGACCCGCATAATTCCGAGATAGTGTATGTTGCAGCATATGGCCCACTTTGGTCTTCAGGCGGTGACAGAGGCATTTATAAAACCGTTGATGGAGGAAAGACCTGGAGGCAGGTTCTCTTCATAAGTGAGAATACAGGATGTAATGAGATTCACTTCGACCCCAGGAACAGCCAGGTGCTTTATGCTTGTGCCCATCAGCGTAGAAGACATGAATGGACTTATATAAGTGGTGGGCCAGAATCCTCACTTTATAAGAGTACGGATGCAGGACAGACCTGGAATAAGATAGTGAACGGATTTCCTTCTGAGGATCTTGGGCGTATTGGACTAGCCGTTTCTCCAGTGAATCCTGATTTCCTTTATGCAATTGTAGAAACGGCTGGTGATAAAGGCGGGGTTTTCGTTTCTACAGACCGAGGTGCAAGCTGGGATCGTCGAAACCCGATGTATACTGCGGGGAATTATTACTCTGAAATTATTGCTGATCCAGTAAATCTGCATCGCATCTATGTATTGAATACAATCAATCAGGTCTCGGATGATGGGGGAAAAACTTTTTCTGCCTTGGGTGAAAAGGATAAGCATGTGGATAACCACGCATTATGGATTGATCCATCCAATACCAAACATTACCTCGCAGGATGTGACGGGGGGCTCTATGAAAGCTATGATGGTGCTCAAAACTGGAATTATAAGGGAAACCTGCCTATAACCCAGTTCTATAAAGTGGCTCTCGACAATGCTGCTCCCTTCTATAATATCTATGGTGGTACCCAAGACAACAATAGTCTGGGCGGCCCTTCCCGAACAGTAAGTGCTTCCGGAATCATTAATGCCGACTGGTTCGTAACTACAGGAGGAGACGGATTTGAATCTCAGGTTGATCCACAGGAT
>Ga0206996_1127_pt1 | contig 17726 bp, 16 predicted proteins | sample Alteio_BWMinCont_2_FD_153467 | JGI IMG/M metagenome (GOLD analysis project Ga0206996, IMG submission 153467) | Enriched cells from forest soil in Barre Woods Harvard Forest LTER site, Petersham, Massachusetts, United States -... | ecosystem: Environmental > Terrestrial > Soil > Temperate forest >...
CGAAATTGATCCACAAGCTTTGAGAACTCGGCATTGCGGTGTTGATCAAAATCGCTATTCACGATCCTTCCAAGGGTCGCCTTCATACCTGTGAATTCAGATTGAATTGTGCAACCCTTAATTTCCAGCGGACCATTTCTTTGTCGTTCATCTTCTGTATTTTTCTTCGGATCTTTATCGACAATGGGTTCGGGAGAAGGCGAATCAATGACAATCTTCGCCACAGGAGCATTTTCTTTTTCATCTATTTTTTTTTTAGAAAAATAAACCGATACGGCTAGTAAGAGGGCTATAAAACCTAAAACCCAAACTAATCGGTCGAGTCTCATTACAGATCGTTTTCGCTAAATGCCGCCCTGGCCGCTGCGGTAAGGGAAGCCACCCCTACCTTTTCATCCTTGGGTTTAGACTTGTGTTTGACCACAATTTCGGGGGCATCGGATGGTTCGGTAGCCACAGACGTCTCAATGGACTCAAGAAAAGGCTCAGTGACAGTAGTCGCTTCAGGGGCTTCAACGGTCATAGCGGAACTCAGCTTCTCCTCCAGCTTCATTTCAAATTTAAGAAGCCACTTTTGATCATTTTCGTTTAAGATCTCTCCCACGATTTGTCTTTCTCTTAGGTCTTGCGCCCTTTCATTATCCCGTCGTTCCCGCTCTCTTACTTTTTCTTGTTCAAAGAACTCACTGCTCGTGGATATCTCTGAAATGGCGTCGGTAATAGAAAGAAGTTCCGATTCTGCTTCTGAGTAACTCTTACCGGGGGCGATAGCGATTTTATCCGCTAAACTGCCCAAGGTTTCTTTACCCAAATCACTATCATCCCCAATTCCTTCAGGGATCAGTTTATCAATTTCGCTTAATGTAGGAAGTTCTCGAATATTTCTTAATCCGAAGAGTTCTAAAAACTGTTTAGTCGTTGCGTACAACATGGGCTTCCCGGGTAGCTCCGATTTTCCAGCGAACTTGACGAGACTTTTTTCCATTAAGGCCCGAACCAAGTGCCCCGATTCAACTCCCCGGATGTCATCAATCTCCGATTTTATAAGAGGTTGCTTGTAAGCAATAATACTCAAAACCTCTAGGGCCGGCCCGGACAATTTAAACGGTCTCGCCTTGACTATCCTTTTAAGCCATCCGGCGTTTTCGATTTTCGTACGCAACTGAAAACCATGACTCACTTCTTCGAGGGTCACTCCCCGCTCTCCTCCGGTATAATCAGTTTGCATTCGTCCAATAATATCGTGGAGCCTGTCGCTGGAAATATCAACACCGTGAAAAACACCTTTGATCTGTGCAAATGTAAGAGGATGGGCAGAGGCAAAGAGAATACTTTCGATTATAGATTTTACCTGAGCGTCTTCAAGTTCTGTGGGGAGGGCCACTTCTCCGGGAACGAACGCCTCTACAGATGCAGTTACATCCGCTACTTTCTCTTGGATACCCCCGAACTCTTGCTCCATCGCCGCCGCAATATCAAGCTCTTCATTTTCGTTCATTAAATCAGCTCCCCAGCCTCTACGGCTTTGACCTCTGTGTCGTCAACCAAACTTCCTTCATCAATGGCCTGAATGGCCTCTTCAGCTAAAGTATTTTCAGAAAGTTGTGCCTGGGCCTCATTCATAATAGTCTCAGCCGTAACTGCCGCATTGGCAGAATCAAACTCTTGAACCTTAGAGACGATGTCTGAGGTGACCAGGCGCAATGTCTCAAGATAAAGGGGCGCAAAGTTCTCCGTTTGATAAATTCGAATAAACTTCATTCGCGATAATTCCAAAACACTTAAAAACGTAATTATAAGATCCCGCTTTGTAAAAGTTTCTCCCAGAAGCGAACGAAGCTCGATTTGCTCTCCCACAATAAATCGATGCCTTATGCTGAGGAGCCTAGCCGAGATGCTCTCACCCTTTCCATGGACTTGGTGGGTGGTCTTGACGGCTTCTTTCATAAGCTGCCTAAAAGCGGCAATCAGAGAGAAGAGCCCCCTATCATCTAGAATGATTTCGTCTTCAACTTTGGGAAGGGACTCCTTAGCTCCTCGGAGCCAAACGTCTCGTCCTAAGAGGGGACGTTTGTAAATCTCACGACCCGCCTCTTGATATTTCTGGTATTCAAGAAGCTTCTGAACAAGCTCTTCCCTTGGATCTTCGGCGACTTCCTCGCCATTTTCATTATAGTGCGGAACAAGCATTCTGCTTTTTATATAAATCAGCGTTGAAGCCATAGCGACAAACTCGCCTGCGACTTCAAGGTTAAGCTCCTTCATAATCTGAATATATTCTAGGTACTGCTGGGTGATGCTGTGGATGGGAATATCGTAGATATCCATTTCTTCTTTTCTAATAAGATAAAGAAGAAGTGATAAAGGGCCCTCAAAAGTATTAAGCTGGACATTAACACCCTGCGCGGGACTTAAGGTTTCATTCATTTCCAGCCCATTCCGCTATAAATTTCATCTAGAGTTTTAACTCCCTCTTCTCGCGCCCTGGTGCACCCATTTTCAATGATTTCATCAAGTTGCCGAGGGTTATTCAAGAACTCTTTTCGCTTTTCCAAAGGCCCCGCCATAAACGCATTGATGTTCCTAGCAAGCCATTTTTTGCAATCCCCGCACCCAAATAGAGCTTTCCGACAGTTATTATCAATTTCCTTACGATCTTCCAGCTTTGAAAAGAGCTTATGAAATGAGAACTCGGGACAAATATCAGGATTCCCTGGGTCGGTTCGAGTGACACGAGCGGGATCGGTTTGCATTTTCATGCAAATTTTTTCTATATTCTCAGGTTCGTCAAGGAGAGGAACAAAGTTGTTGTAGCTCTTACTCATTTTTCGGCCGTCGGTCCCTAAAATAACGAGTTCATTACCAGCGCCGGTTTTTGTGGGGTCTTTCTGTTCGGCCTCCTTACTCTTATTTGTTGTGAGCAAGGCTCTCGGTTCAGGAATCTTAAGTTTATAGAGATGGTTCAGCCTTCTTACAATTTCCCGGGCTAACTCTAGATGGGGAACCTGATCGGGTCCTACAGGCACGATCTCCCCGCGAAATATAGAAATGTCTGCTGCTTGTAATACAGGGTAAGCGTACCTCCCCAAATTGCAGACATCTTTTTTCTTGAGGTCATCAATGGAGTCTTTCCATGTCGTCACCCGATCTAACCAAGGTAAAGGGGTGATCATGGTGAAAAGCATATTGAGTTCCATAAGTTCTGGAATTTCACTTTGAATAAATATTACGCTCTTCTCCGGGTCAATCCCGAAGGCAATCCAATCGGTAATAATATCTCTATTATATTTTTTAAAGACCTCGGGTTCTTTGTAGGCATCTGTGAGAGCATGCCAATTCATGGCACCGAAAAAACATTCGTAATCCTTTTGAAGTTCGATCCAGTTTTTTAATGCTCCAAAATAATTGCCGATGTGCAATCGATTCGTGGTCCGCATCCCACTCATGACACGTGGTTTTTTGGAGCTCATTGAAGACCCACCACTGAAGCAGCAATATTTATCATGGTATCAAAGACAGGGAAGATAACGGCCCCTAAAACCTTTCCCAAAAAACCCGTCATAAATAAAAGAAGAAGGAGAATTCCAGAATAAAGCTGCATCTCTTCAAGTTTTCTGTTCACACTTGTGGGAAGAAATATTTCAAAAATCTTTGCCCCATCCAGAGGGTGCAGGGGAATAAGGTTAAAAAACGCTAGAGCAAGATTGATCAAAATAAAGTTTCTGCTTAACTCGAAGAAAAACCCGTGGGGGCCACCATATTTAACCGAAAGGACGACAAAAAAGGCCCCAAACATGGCCATAATAATATTCGAACCTGGACCCGCCGAAGCGACCCAAAACATTCCTGTCTTTTGATTCTTTAAATTTCGCGAATTGACGGGGACGGGTTTGGCCCAACCAATGAGGGGAACCCCCGTAAACATGCCGACCAAAGGCAGCGCAATGGTTCCAATAAGATCGGCGTGGGCCATTGGGTTCAGTGTCAATCGCCCCATAATTCTCGCGGTGGGATCTCCCAACTTATTTGCAACCCAACCATGGGCAAATTCGTGGGCGCACAAAGCAAAAAGAAAAGGGATAAACCCAGTAACGACTCTGAGGATAGGTTCAGCTTCCATGGTCTAACTTTTATCAAGAAGCAAAAAAATGAGCCACCGAAATCAACTCTTGTTTCTTGAAATAACTAGAAACATAGGGGCATTTCGTCGTCAAAAGACACATAATGGGGGTTTTAAGCTCGCTTTGATGCTCCGAAAATAAATAAAAATTGGCTTGGCCTTTACTTATAATAAGATCTGAATTGAAAAGGGCCTCGGTCAATTCTGGTGATTTTTCTTCCCAAGAAATTCCGAGTGTGTCCGGGCCCGCGCAGATGATCAAATCGGCGTATTTCTCCATCTCAACATAAGCCCCGTCCTCTAGAGTCGCATCGCTTGTGATTGGCCCCCCTCGGAGGGCACTGATTACAAACCATCCTCTTTGCTTGAGATCTTTTATCAAAAGTCTATCAAATGCAATCTCACCTACGTTGTCATGAACATAAAGCAGTCGAGGCCGCTTTTTTAATTTTTTTGGTAGCGCATCCACGAATTTATAAAACTTTGAAACATGGTTTACCTTAAGAGGTTCGGCCACCTTGTCTCTGACATGTTTTTCAATTGTTTTTATTGGAACGCTATAGCCCGTTCCTACCGTCCGAAAATCAAGATGATTGCTGGCAATTACCCATTTAATGAGCTCTTCAAATTTCCTCAAACCCTCTTTTTTGGATTCTAATTTTTTTTGAAGTTTTTTTGAAAGAGCCAAACCCACATCGTTACAATTCTTTCTCAATTCGGCAAAAGGTAGGCGTTGGCCGGTCTTGAGTTTGGCAATACGGTGGACTTCGGTAATAAAAACGCTGGGGATTGTATTAAAATTAAAGTTCCTCCCCATATAATCCATGCAGCTATTAATTATTTCGAGCTGTTTGTTCTCGTCTACCCCCATGAGCTTCACCGCTCCAGAAATATCATCGATAATGCAGCCCGGGCACGCTTGTTCTGCTTTCATGCTTTAAATGCTATGGGTGTACCCGATTTGTGTCTAGGATAAATGGCCTGAGACGTTTTTTGAGCACGCTCGTCCTATCTTATGTATCATGAATATGAACCAACCTAAAGGCTAGGACGGATTTGTTCCAAGAGCCCCTTTCACCTCAAGCCGACCTTCTCACTCTGATCCTGATTTCGACGCTTGAGAACCATCACTATGCAGTGGCTATTAAACAATTCCCGACCAACTATTCAATGTCCTTGCGGATATAGATCGGGATTATGGGCTTCCCAGTCTTGACACAATCCACGAGCCCCGCCGAACAGCAAGCAACGCTTTCGCCCGTCTCTGGCTTCGTCATCCGCTTTCTGCTTATCAGATAATTGCCAAATAACCTTTTGAATGACTCTTAGTTGGGAATCCGAATAGATCTTGATAACAGGAACGATTTGTTCGACGAAATATTCAAATGCGGCGCCCGAATCAATAATTTTAATTTTTGCGTACGTAATAAAAACAGTTTGTAATGAAGGATCCGCAACGGAGGGCAAAGCTGAAATAACTTCTTTATAATGCTTTATGTCTTCGTCAGTCACCACGATTGTTTGAAGAAGCTTTCCCAGTCTCGTTAAGTCATGTCTATGGGCAAAAGCGAAGGTTTGAAGTTTTGAAAGGCGGTCCGAACGATCCCCACCCATCGAAAGCGACGCCTCGACGATTCGATCCAATAAATTCCCCTCTGTCGTGTTGACTGCACTCTCTAATGCAGATGACAACTCTGTCGGATTCTCCAAAAGGTAGTTACATCGCTCCTTTTCGTATGAGTTGGCATCCAATGTGGATCCAGAAAATAAACCAATTGTAATGATCCACTTAACCACCTGAATTCTCCATCGGAGATAAAAGCATTTCAAGAATGGGAGTCAGCGATTCAACATACTTTTCCCATTCCCCCGAATCGTGAACTGTCGGCAAGAGATTGAGGATTTCTGACAACAGCTCAAGGGCGGAAGTTATTGTCTTACTGACCCCTCTCAACGCTTCGTACTGAGCTCTCAAGTCACTATATGTTTGGTCTAAGGACTTCAGTCGCAGCTCCAGCAAATCAAATTGGCGCTCCAATTTGACCTTATCAGTCATCTGTACCGCGTTACTGTCCAGAACTTTACGACCTTGGACTACATCTGCATCTAAAACCTCTATCTTTTTTAAGTAGGAAGCTTTAATGACATCGTGTCTAGCTTGAAGAAGCTTCATTCGTATTTGAAAACTTGTAAGCTCCTGAACGAGCTGGATCCTATTGACTCTTGAGAAATTTCCGCTCAATTCAGTTGAAGCAGCCAAAACTTTTTTCCAATGACCTTCAATGTCAATTTCACGGGCTAAGACCTTATAAGCAGATAGCGCCGATTCAACTTCGGGGATCGAGTTAAAAGCGAATAGCTCTATTTCATAATTGGCCAAGTTTTCGAAGTTCCCATGTTCCAAGGGGCGAACCTTTGGAAACGGTGGCGCAAGTGGATGGTTGGTATAAGGAAAAAATGGCGGCCTATGGTAATTAGCGTCGTCACGTAACCACATGGACTGAGCGTAAGCCTCTCTGAAAGCCGTTTTCAATTCTTGAATAGACGCCTGTAAGGATTGCACTTCAGACTCAGCATGCTGTCGCCCTATTATGCGAGGCATAGCTTCGATCTTTTGTGACAGCTGTGACTTGCTTTTTTTCAGCTGAACGTCGAGTGCCGCCGTTTTATAGATTTTGTAGTTTGGTTCAATTTTCTCCAAGATGATCGGCCAGATAACTGCCGAAAGAAAACTCAATTTGTCAGTCGACGCCAGCAGGCCGGTGACGATCCTACCAAATCCGTTTAAATACGCCTCAGTCAATTTGGGGAAAGACCCTGCAATAGTTATCCTCCGCCGTCCAAAGACTCCATCTTTTTGAATTTCATTTTTGAAATCCAAAAGAATTGTTTTGCTAATTTTCGTTTTTTCAGCCTCAGAGCTGTTCGTGAGTGTGTTCATGGCACGCTGAAGTTGTTGATATTTTGTCAATATAAACGAGTCCGACAAAGTAGGGCCATATGGATTGTCAGGTATTGAAAAAAATGAAAGAACAACGCGATCAAATTCATGGCTTTCAAACAGATTATATTCGGCCAGTAGTTTTTTGAGATCTTGAGAATTCTTGACGTGACTAATCACCACGTTTTCAAAAGAGGGTAAGTCGATCATGGTTCGCTTGCAAGCAGCTTTGAGAAGCAACGATTCATCGGAGTCATTTGGTGCGGCTATGGTGGAAATACTTATTGTGAGCACGCCAAGGTAAACAATAAAAAGTAGCCATTCTTTAATTACATTCGTCCACATGAATAACGATTCCACCTTAAATGGTTTGTGTGCAGGATGTTTCAGGTTTTGAATCTACGGGTTGAAAGGGCTCTATAATTTAGACCCTTCTTCCCGAAATATTTCGAATTGACCATCAAAAACGAAAAACTATCACATGCCGCACGACAGTTAAATGGGAAATATTTATATTGCATGACGAATTGTTAAGCGATTAGGGGCCTATCCAGGATCCCAAGTGGTCGGGTCTAATGGTCTAATATGCAATTGGTTCTCTCTTATTGCCTATAAATTGTAAGCGATTCAATTAGCCCCTTAGATTCCTAAAAAAGTTTTTTATAGGCTGATCTCTAAAAGGAGGGCAAAAGCCTATGAGAAAGAACCAAAGACAAAAGAATCGTGAGTACTGGCTTAAGCAACTTGAAGACTACGGGGATTACCCCGGGAGTCAGAGGGCGTATTGCCGAGCCACAGGGATTGCATTTTCAAAATTTTCATATTGGAAAAATAAGGTTTCAAAAGAAGGCCCTAAAACTAGAGCAAAAGAGGGTTCCCCCTTTGTTCCGGTGGTTATGGAAAGTCCAAGATTTAAACCGGGGCAAATAGATGCCAAGTGGGTAGCGGAGTTTATATTGCATTTGGGTGGGGGTGTCAGATGAAGTCTGTGCATGAATTCAAGGGGGTATTTATCCACAGGGAGCCTGTGGATATGCGTAAGAGTTATAGTTTAGCCGAAATTGTACAACTGGAGAACATGGGTGATTTGATGGGGCCATATCTTTTTGTCTTCACTGGGAAGAGGCGGGATAGCATAAAGCTTGTCTATTTTGACAAAAATGGGTTTGCATTGTGGCAAAAGAGACTGGAGAGGGATAAGTTTCCATGGCCAAGAAAATTTTTAGATAAAGTATTGACTCTGACTTCGGAACAATTTGAGTGGCTACTCTCAGGGTATGATGTCTGGAAGATGAAGCCGTTTAAGGAGTTAAATTTTGAAAAAGTTATTTGACAAATTTTTTATTATATACAGAATTTATTTAGATGCTTGAGAGCCATGAGTTGTCATCACAGTCGTTGTTTTCGGAGCTTGAGAGTTTAAGAAATTCTGTTTCTGGCTTAAAATCTAGTCTTCAAAGAGAGAAAGAAAAAAACAAAATATACGAGAAAGAAATTACCTGGCTTCATGAGGTTATAGGGGCGTTCAAGCGTCATAGGTTTGGGCCAAGATCTGAGAAATGGGAGACTGAGGAGCAGTTATTATTTAACGAGGCTGAGGTTTACGGAAAGCAAGAGAAGCTTGAAGGGGATCAAGAATCCGAAATTACGGTTGAGGAGCACACAAGAAAAAGGGGTCATCGAAAGCCCTTGCCTGAGAATCTCCCACGTGAAGTGGTGGTTATTGATTTACCTGAATCAGAAAGAATAGGTTCTGACGGTAAACCCATGGGAAAGATTGGGGAAGAGATTTCTGAAAAACTTATTTATGAGCCAGCTAAGATAAAAGTTATTGAGTACCATCGCATCCGTTACGGTGAAGATTCTGGTGACAAAGGGGTTATAGCACCGCCTGTGCCTTCGATTATTCCTCAAGGTATTGTGACTGCAAGCTTGCTTTCCCAGATTGTAGTGCAGAAGTTTTTATACGGGCTTCCCTTTTACAGACAAGAAGATATTTTTAAAAGGCTTGGTGTCGAGATTCCCCGCTGTACACAAGCTAGATGGGTTGTTCAGGCAGCCCAAGAATGCCGGCCTCTATGGAATATCTTAGAAGATAGGTTGATGTCTTCAAATTATGTTTCTTGTGATGAGACATGGACTCAAGTTTTAAAGGAAAAGGGTCGAAAGCCAGAACAAAAAAGCTGGATGTGGGTGAGGTGCACTCCCAATGACATTAAGAAAATAGTTCTCTTTGATTATGACCCCAATAGGAGTGCCCAAGTGGCTATGAGGCTCTTTGCTGATTACAAAGGGATACTCCAAGTTGATGGGTATGGGTCTTATAATTGCCTTGAGGGAAAACAGGGGCTTATTCGAATTGGCTGTAACATGCATGGGAGGCGTAAATTTGAAGAAGCCTTTAAAACGGGAGCCAAAGCTGGTCAAACACTAGCTGAAGCGGCATTACGTTTTTATAAACGCCTCTATGAAGTTGAGGAAGAAGCTAAAAAATTATCATTTGAAGAGCGCCATAAGCTTAGAGAGGAAAAAGCCAAACCCATTTGGGAAGGATTTAAGACCTGGGCTGATGATAACCATGGCAAGGTGCCACCCAAGAGTAAAATAGGTATGGCCTTTGGCTACTTCCGAAACGAGTACAAATATCTCATTGGCTATCTTCAGGCTGGTTACCTTGAGATGGATAATGGTTTTGCAGAAAGAGCTATAAAGAACTTTGCAATTGGGAGAAAGAATTGGCTCTTCTCGGATACCGAGGCTGGAGCAGAAGCTTCAAGCTTGTTTTATAGTCTCGTGGCTACTATCAAAATCAACGGCGGAGATCCTTGTACAGTCCTCACAGAGGTCTTTGAAAAGACTCCCCTAGCCAAGACTATCGAGGATTACGAAAAACTCGTCGACCTAATCTTATCACCCCGTCCCCGAAAATCCTAAGGGGCTAATTGAATCGCTTACGTTACTTCTCAGGAAATCACAGCTTTGCAAAGTATTATTTGATGACGCCCTGGAAACCCCTTTTTTCGCAATAGAATTGATCAGTAAAGATCGGGGTTATGACCCACCCAATCTGTACACAAACATTTTAGGGCATTGCATAATAAGCAGCGGTCTCTAGTTTGCTTTTCGTTTTCATCGGCTTGTTGCCGAGTGATAATCTCTCTGATCGCAGTTTTAACGGCATTTAAATCTTGTACTGAGAACGGTTTGATCATGGGGATTATATACTCGGCAAAATACTCTCGAGCCGTGGCTGAATCGATCAATCGCATTTTTGCAAAGGTCAGGATAGCCACGTTGAGGGACGAATCAAATCTGTCTAGAGTCGATCTTGTACGACCATAGTGGTCCAAGTCTTTTTGTGTCAACGTGATCGACTCAGCGAGTTTCTTCCACTGAGCTATATGAGAACGGTAGGCGATGACCAAACTCTGTAGTTTAGAATGCCGCATGAGTAAACTTCTCGGCCGACTGAGACCTGCTTCGAGAAGTCCATTGTCGGCGTCACTTAGGATTTCATCTAATAGAGATGGTGGTTTCTGCGCTTCTTCCAAGGCGCGAATGCACCAATCGGTAGTGGACTCACTTCCAACGCCTTCTTGTGACGCAAAAACCGCTTGAGAAAAAATCAGAATCGCGAGAATAAGTTTAACCATTTCCATCACTACCCAAGTTTTCAATGAGCTCCTTTAACAGAGCTGAATAGCGAGACCATTCTCGTGTGTCATGCATCGTTGGAATTATTTTTATTGCTTCATTCAAAACATCTAAAGCTGCGTTGATAATTTTGTCCATAGTGGATAGGCTTTCAAATTCAAGCTTTGATTTTTCTTTTATTTTTTGAAGGCTTTGAACTCGATACTCAAGAAGAGAAAACTGTCTTTCGAGCAAGGCTTTGTTTTTAATCTGAATCACATTACTATCCAAAATATGAATACCATTGTTGATACTGATTTCGAGACTCGCCATAGACTCATTGAAGGCCCTTTCAATTTCGTCGTGTTTTGCCTTCAGGCGGCTCAACTGAACTTGAAAGGTCGTGAGTTGGCTTACGAGTTGGAGCCTATTTACCCTGGAAAACTCTTGTTCGAGTTCGTTAGAGGCCAAAAGAATATTATTCCAGGGTTTTTCGATATCCAAGTTATGGGCTAGTACTCTGAATGAGGATAACAGAGTGCCCAAACTAGACTCACTATATTTTCCAAACAAAGCAATTTCATAAATTGCCAAACTTTCAAAGTTCAAAGGTGATATTCTTTCATAATCGTAAACTTGTGGTCGGTACTCGCGGTAAAGGCCGGAGGCCTCCCATCGTTTAATTTCAGGTCCAAGTTTCAACCATTCGGCGTGAGCTTCAGCATAGGCCACGCGTAACTTTGGAATGGAGCTCTGTAAAGCTCTGTGGTCGGCAAGAAATTTTTTTCGTCCCCTAAACCATGGAGCCCCTCGAGAGGACATGTCATTGTATCTTCTGGTTTCAGACTTAAGTTCCCCAGCCAGGGCCTTTTCTCGAATGTCTATATAGTCAAGCCTAATGCCTTTGTAGATCTCAGGAAAAACCACTCCAAGGTAGTTTGACTTCTGATCTGACGCAAGAAGAGCTGCCATTAAATTCAAGAAAGTTTGATGAAATTCCTTTTCCTTACTCTCACTCAACTTTTTTTCTAAGAATCTCATGACATAGCGGATGGCGTTTTTACTTAATTCTAATCTTTCATTTGCTGACTCAGAAATCGCCGTGATTCTTTCCATGGATTTTTGAAGACGCTCATACTCCTTTTGTGGCCAACGCCAATCATTGAAGCTTATTTTGTTTTCATCCCACTCGCGCGGAAACATAGCAACGAGAGCGCGCTTAAAGTAGTAACTGTTATACAGTCTATATTCATCAAAGAGGCGGGCGAGATCTGCAGGACTGTTGATGTGATCAATGGCAATCGCTTCAAAAGACTGCGGCAAGGCTGAAGTGCTGTTGCCTTTGTTCTTGAGATCTTGTGCTAAGGTATATTCGCAGACCAGATTAAGAAGTGATGATTGGTCAGAGGGTTGATCAGAAGTTACTTCTGCTGCCCGCGTCAGTACCCCAAATACGGACACCCCCGCTATAACAGCAATGTATAATGATCTTTTTAAACCGGTTTTGCCCACGAATTCCTCACGTGTCCTCAAACTCAATCAATCAGGAGATGCGCCCTCATTCAAAAAACTCAGTAGAAATTTTTTGCATATTAATACGAGACTGCGGTTTCACGAAGAGAATTATTTACAACGGTCATTCATAATCAGGAAAAAGCCTCCCAGATCCTAATACTTTGCGTTCCTGGTCTAATTTGAAGTGACCTGGAGATCATAGAAAATATAAATTCCACAACAGGATTTATAACGATCTCAAGTTTATTGAGACAAGCAATCGCATTTACACTTGGTCTCTTACAACATCTTCATCGGTTGCCTTGATGAGCGCTCTCAAACTCGGACAAGTAATTGAATGCTAGAATTTTAATTTGAGCTTAGTGCCATCGAATGAGCGCCAACAAATTGGATCGAAGTCTATCAAGCTTTAGTTTTAATTCATTTGGCATGACGAGCCTGCTAGCCAATAGTCCGACTAAATGCCCCAAAAATGAATTGGCCGAGCTCCTCTTTGTCTACGACTCACCAGACCAAAGATAAGCTCTAGCCCCACCTCAAAATTGCCGATGATAAATCGAAATGACGAGCCGTTTTAAAAAGAGCATCTTTGATAGCATCCACGGGTTTATTTCCCTTACTCAAACGGAAGATCGTATTATTTCTAGCCCCTACTTTCAAAGGCTTCGCTGGATCAAACAATTAGGCTGGAGCCACTATATTTACCCCGGAGCGACCCACACTCGATTTGCCCACGCTCTAGGGGTTATGGCTGTTATGGATAAAATCGTCAAATCCATTGGTTATGGCGTGGACGATGCAAAACTCTTTAATATTAAAGTCGGCGACGAAAGAACCATGTTCCATCGAAAATTGCGTCTTGCAGCCTTACTCCATGATATCGGGACTTTTCCGTTCAGCCATAGTGTTGAACATGGATATATCAACTACTATAAAAACCAAGAGATACAAAAAAAGAAGGTTGCTGGCCATGAGGAACTCGGCAGTCACATCATTAATTTCACTGATTTTGAAGGAGGCATCACCCGAATTTTAGAATCCGACGGGTTTAATCCAAAAGAAATTTCCCAACTGATCCGTGGCCAATCAGAAAACCCATTGGCCAATCAACTCGTCCATTCCGACATTGATGCCGATAGAATAGATTATCTCGTCAGGGACGCTCACCACACAGGTTTGAAATATGGCGTTTTTGACATGGAATATTTGATTTCAAACTTTCGTGCAGCAAAGTTTAAGAAGTCTGAGATTCTCGCCATAAATGAAAGCGCCCTGACTGCCGTAGAATATTTTCTCATCAGTCGTTACACCTGGTACTCACAAATTATAAATGACGGTACAGGGTACAAATTTGATCTTCTGGCCACAAAACTTTCTGAATACCTTATTGAAACCGGTGTCCTTTATTCATTTGAAGAGTTAAAACAATTAGTTACAAAAGACCCAAAAGCCTTCTTCGGCTTTAACGATAGTTACTTTACGGCGAAACTCCAAGAGGTTTTGTCTTGCAAAGATTTTGACAAACCCAATCCCACAGAAATGCTTAGAGAATTAGCGGAAATGTTGATGTTCCGCAAGGCGCCAAAGCAAATTAGAGTTGCCCCCTTTGTTCCATCTTTAGTTAAAACCCCTGAAGAGCGGCAGAAACTCATTGAGAATATTCATCGTGCCACCAACTGGCTGAGATCAAAATTAATGAACGTCCCTCAGGGCTGGATTATCGAAAATATTCCCGATAAAGACGTCATCTTTACCCAGAAAAAGAAAAACGGACTGACTGATGCCGTTTATATCCTCGACCGAGACGGACAGCTTAAACTCCTGGTTGAGGATCCCAATTCTGTCGTGGGCATTCTCTCTACTTATCAAAATTTTATTCCACGAATCTATGTCAGCCGACAAACTTACAAGTTTCTGCAGGATAAAGGGTATCTTAAAGATCTAGATACACTCTTTGGCGGAGCAGTTCAAAATTCCTACCCTACTTCCGCTTAGATTTTCTCTATTTGAGCCAAGATATCGGCTAAAGGCGCGCCAGGGGTAAAAACTTCGGCAACCCCCATTTTTTTTAACTTTTTAACATCTTCATCGGGCACAATCCCCCCGACAAAGACCTTCACCCCTTTGATCTTGTTTTTGCTTAATTCTTTCATCGTCGCCGACACCAGATGTACGTGCGCCCCAGACAAGATACTTAAACCGATCAAATCCACATCTTCTTGAATAGCTGCGCCTACAATCATCTGGGGGGTCTGGTGGAGCCCAGTATAAATAACCTCATGGCCAGCATCTCTTAGAGCTCGGGCGATAACTTTTGCCCCCCGGTCGTGGCCATCTAGGCCCGGTTTCGCTATTAAAATACGTTTGCGGTTTTTGTTTACCATACCTGGTCTATATTATAAGGATATCGATATGACCTTCAACTACCAAAATTAAAGGACAAAACTTATGTCATATTTTCTGTCCGACGAAGAAGCGGCTTTTCGAGACGCCGTTCGGCAGTTTGCTGAAGACAAGATTAAACCTCTAGTCAATAAAATGGATCAAGAAGCCCAAATGGACCCGGGACTCGTAAAACAATTCTTCGAGATGGGACTTATGGGAATCGAATCCCCGGAAAAATATGGAGGAGCAGGTTCGACCTTTTTTATGGCCTGTCTTGCCGTTGAAGAGCTCTCGCGGGTTGATGGCTCCTGCGGGGTTCTTGTGGATGTCCAAAACACCCTTGTCACCAATGCCCTTTTAAAGTGGGGCAACGAAGCCCAAAAAGAAAAATATTTATCGAAACTATCGAAGGAATATGTGGGCTCTTACTGCCTTTCAGAATCGGGAAGTGGCTCCGATGCCTTTGCACTCCAATGTCGAGCGGAGAAAAAAGGTTCAGGTTATGTGTTGAACGGTCACAAACTCTGGATCACCAACGCCAAAGAAGCTAGCGTATTTCTCGTTTTTGCGACAATCGATAAATCGTTGGGCTATAAGGGGATAACCGCTTTCATAGTCGAAAAGGGAACGAAGGGTTTTACCGTTGGTAAAAAAGAAGACAAGCTCGGGATTCGAGCCTCTTCAACCTGCGAACTTCTTTTTGAAAACTGCGAAGTCCCAGTGGAAAACGTCCTTGGAGAACCCGGCAAAGGATATAAGACCGCTATTGAGACTCTGAACGAAGGACGAATCGGAATTGGAGCTCAAATGATTGGTGTCGCAGCCGGAGCCTTAGAAGCCGCGATCAATTACTCCAAAACGAGAAGCCAGTTTGGAAAATCAATTTCTCAGTTTCAGGGGATTCAATTTCAGTTGGCTGAAGCGGCAACAGAGCTTGAAGCAGCAAGGCTTTTGGTCTACAATGCAGCGAGACTCAAGGACTCAGGCAAACCCTTTTTAAAAGAAGCCGCCATGGCTAAGCTCTTCTCAAGCAAGATGGCCGAACACGTTTGCTCGGTGGCCATTGATGTGTACGGAGGTAATGGATTTACCAAAGAATATCCCGTAGAGAAATTTTATAGGGACGCCAAGATTGGCCAAATCTATGAAGGAACAAGTAATATGCAACTTCAGACTATTGCAAAAATATTGCTAGACTAAAATTTGGCCGAAAAAGTGTACTCACTTTTGCTGGCGACTGTCGAGAGGCCGGAAAATCTAAGAAGGCTTTATCGAAACCGCTGACTGATTCGCTCCATAATTTGATCGATATTTCCAGAGTCAATCTTTTCATGAGACACAGGGATGGCTGCAATTGCCTCGCGCAATGGCTCATTAGAAGGAATTTTAGAAAGGAGCTCCAGCTTTATATCATTGGCACTTTTTCCTCCAATTGACAGGATCGATCTTTTTATATTTTCAAGCCTTCTATCCCTCGTATCTGATTCAAGAAGGCCAGCGACGTCACGGGGATCGGGCAGACCCGTTTCTAATAGATCATAACCCTCCCGGTACACCATCCAGTTATTGAGATCTGGCAATAAGTTAGATCCGTCAGGATATTTTTCTGCAACGCTGAGAGCATGAGATAGAAAGATGAGCCGTTCTCTTAAAATCTTTACTGCCTCCACTGCAGCGATCCAACCCAAAGTATGGGTCTCCAAATCATGCCAATGGATTACGTAATTGTGAATCCCGGACTGCCCAATTCGATTCTCACGGATAATGAGCTCAATCCATTCTTTGCCAGGAATCTCCCCATTAACTTCTTTAGGTAATACTCCTTCTTCTACACCCCACTCTTTATAAACTTGGGATAACCTTTCACTAAAACTAACGTTATCAGGGTAGTAGAGAATGTCATTCTTTTCGTCGATTTCAAATCCCAGTTTCCTGGCCAGTCTAAAATATTTGGCAAATTTATAAATGGGGAGCCCCCCTGAATTATTGGCTTCTGCATAAGTCTTCACGGATTCCTCTATCTTAGCCCGGTAGATGTACCCTTGGCTGTAAGGGTCCTTAATTTTATCAATTAAAATATAATCCCGGTCTTCGAATTCTCTCTCTTTAATATCAATGAGGTCTGCAGAATAGGTCTCTTTCACCTCAGGTGATTTAAGGACTTCCGTGACAGGAACAGGACGCCAAGGGCCGTATTTTTCAAATTGTAGCATAATGAGCCATAAATCATCACCTGAATACCGCGTCCAGTAGCCTACACTCGCAGGCTTTTCATAAACCGAAAATTCTCTAGAGTGGTCATGTATGGTTCGTGGTTCACCCATGAAGGTAATTTTTTGTCCCTTAGAGATGGCGTGTCCTTTAAAAATGAGACTGCCAAAATCTGGAATATGGTTAGGATAGGGAAATCGACCCAAGAGAGATTCGCACCTCAGAGTTTGGTCACTACTACCAAAGATAGGACCACAAACAATCGTCGCAAAAAAAACAACGGCTGCGGCTATCTTTAAAAATTTCAAACAACTCCCCATTTGTTCATTCTTTAATGAGCGCATTGCTGTCTTTATTCCGTGATCCTTCGATCGCATACTAATAACTGAGTCATTCTATACCAGCCTCGGAGCGATAAAATTCTGTGCTCATCTGGCTATGGGCGTTCCTTAAAATGGGAAATACGATCCTCCTCATTTTCTCCCAAACTACTTCAGGAGGTTCATTCATATGGGAATAAAGGGGCAAATTAGATTGAATCTTATTTAATCTTATGGGAACTGCCCGTGCTAATTGAATCTTATCAACAGGTGCTAGCAATCTGTCCGCTACTTTAACAATTGCCCTTAAAACATCGAGAAAAGCATCAGCGTGATAAATGTACTTGTCCGCCAGTTCTTCACCTGTCATTGAACCAGCATTTTTCGCGTAGGCCTGCCACCCTTCTCGATCTTGATAAGTAGGATAATAGATAGAAAATCTCGTCCCATCTTCAAGAAGAAAATTAATCATCTTACGGATTTGGTCATATGATGCAAAACTATATTTTGAGAGGAGGCTTTCGGCTATATTTCCAGCTTTTTTAAAGTCCCCCAAGGCTCGCATGGAGTTAAGCTCACTATTCCATGTTGACTTAAACCG
>Ga0206996_1130_pt1 | contig 16976 bp, 23 predicted proteins | sample Alteio_BWMinCont_2_FD_153467 | JGI IMG/M metagenome (GOLD analysis project Ga0206996, IMG submission 153467) | Enriched cells from forest soil in Barre Woods Harvard Forest LTER site, Petersham, Massachusetts, United States -... | ecosystem: Environmental > Terrestrial > Soil > Temperate forest >...
AGTGGGGATCTCTATGTTGAAATCCTGGTTTTAGATGACAAGAGATTCAAGCGGGAGGGAAATGACATTGTCTCCCATTATTCTTTAAGTATGTCGCAGGCTACCTTGGGAGTCAAAATTGAAGTAGAAACGGTTCGGGGACGGGAGTTTATTGATATTCCTAAAGGGACTCAGTCTGGGGATCGGATTCGTTTAGCCGGAAAGGGGTTCCCCTCCGTAAAAGGATATAATAGGGGAGACCACTTTATCGAAGTCAGAGTCGTGACTCCAACTCGCCTTTCCCGAAGACAGGAGGAACTTATTCGAGAATTTGCCGCACTCGGCGACGAGGTCGTAAATAAGCCTGTTGCGGGTTTTTTCGAGCGTTTTATAAAGCGCACTGTCGATCCTTCTAAGCACTAAGCTAAGCATTAAACACACTTTCAAAAGCACCTAGGAGTCTCAAAGCCACTATAATTGATTTGGACCAATTTTCTGAAAAAAAATAGTTCAAGATGCCTTGACGGGACTAATTCAAGACCCACATTAAAAAAGTAACGATTATATTCCAAAGCCTAAGGAGCTAGTGAAATGGGTAAAATTATTGGTATCGACCTTGGAACAACGAATTCATGTGTAGCTATTCTTGAAGGAGGGGAGCCCAAGGTATTAACAAATGAAGAGGGCGCCAGGACCACTCCTAGCGTCGTGGCCTTTACAAAAGATGGTGAAAAGTTAGTCGGGCAAATTGCCAAGAGGCAAGCGGTGACTAATCCTGAAAATACAATTTACTCCTCAAAGCGTTTTATTGGTCGTCACTTTGATGAAATCACCGATGAAACAAAACGAGTTCCTTACAAAGTTGTAAAAGTGAAAAATAATGACTGTGCCTTTGATATCAGGGGAAAAGAATATTCTCCTCAAGAAATTGGGGCCCTTGTTCTACAAAAATTAAAGAAATGTGCTGAAGATTACCTCGGGCAAGAAGTTAAAGAAGCCGTTATTACAGTACCTGCGTACTTTAACGATGCTCAGAGACAGGCGACCAAAGATGCTGGCCGAGTCGCTGGCCTTGATGTTAAGCGCATTATTAATGAACCGACGGCTGCAGCTTTAGCTTATGGGTTAGATAAGAAAAAAGAAGAAAAAATTGCGATTTATGACTTCGGAGGAGGAACTTTCGACATTTCCATTCTCGAAGTCGGTGACAACGTTGTTGAAGTTAAGTCGACTAACGGAGATACCCACCTGGGTGGCGACGATTTCGATGATAAAATAATGGAATGGCTCATTTCTGAATTTAAGAGAGATCAAGGGGTCGATCTTTCTAAAGACAAAATGGCTTTGCAGCGTTTAAAAGAAGCTGCCGAAAAAGCTAAAATTGAGCTTTCTGCGAGTTTAGAAACAGAAATTAATCTTCCGTTTGTGACGGCCGATGCGTCAGGACCCAAACATCTAAATATTAAATTATCTCGATCTAAATTCGAACAATTAATTGACTCTCTTGTGAAACGTTCCGTTGAGCCTTGTAAGAAGGCTCTAGCGGATGCAGGCCTTAGCGCTTCTCAGATTGACGAAGTTGTGTTGGTCGGTGGATCCACTAGAGTTCCGATGATCCAAAAGATGGTTAAAGAGATTTTTGGAAAAGAACCCAACCGAAGCGTGAACCCAGATGAAGTCGTGGCTATTGGCGCTGCTGTTCAAGGGGGCGTTTTAGGCGGAGAGGTTAAGGATGTTCTCCTATTAGATGTTACGCCTTTAAGCTTGGGTATTGAAACTTTGGGCGGAGTTGCTACAAAACTCATAGAGCGCAATACGACTATCCCTACTAAGAAGTCTCAGGTTTTCTCCACGGCTGCTGATAACCAGCCAAGTGTCGATATTCATGTTCTTCAAGGCGAGCGGGAAATGGCTACCGACAATAAAACCTTGGGTCGCTTTGAGTTGGTAGGAATTCCTCCATCACCTCGAGGGGTTCCTCAAATTGAAGTGACTTTTGACATCGATGCCAACGGCATTGTGCATGTGGCAGCTAAGGATTTAGGTTCTGGAAAAGAACAGAGCATTAAGATCACGAGCACATCGGGTCTCAATGAAGACGAAATCAAACGCATGGTTCGCGAGGCTGAGGCTAATGCCGAGGCTGATAAAGCTAAACGTGAGCAGATCACTATGAAGAACAACTTAGATAACCTTGTTTATCAAACCGAGAAGATGATCAGTGAAAATGAGTCTAAGTTGTCGGCGGGCAATGTTGCTCAAGCTAAGGATGTGATTGCGCAAGCCAAGACGGCTATAGAAAAGAGTCAGTTCGCTGAAATTAAGGGACTCTACGAAAGACTTACAAACCTCAGTCATCAGTTCTCAACTGAACTCTACAAGCAGTCTAGTAGTGGGGGGACGGGAACCAGTGGCGGGGGTAATGGCAGTAGCGGCGGAACGGGCGGCGGAGCCCATGAAGAGCCACCAAAAAAAGGCGGAGATGATGTGGTTGATGCCGAATATAAGGACGTAAACTAAGGGTCGCCCGTTATCTTTAGTCGAAAGTAAATGGGTCGCTGCTTGAAAACGGGATTGTCAGTCCCAAGCTGATATACGAGAAAGCGGCAGAGTCTAATTCAAATCCGAATTCAGACCAAAAATGCATATGCTTTAAATTTGGAGGAAGCCACCTCGCTCCCACGGCCAATTGAATGGGGTAATAGGTGTTGTTTCCGACGAAGTCGATTCCTATGGGGATCGCTCCATAAGGCGTGATTTCCCCAGCGTCCACGGACTTAAATTTCTTACTGATTTCGGGATGAACCCTAAAATTTAAAGCTGAAGAGACGTTTTGGTAAGCATACAAGATTCCGCCGAAGACCCCAATCCCAGGTTGACCCTCAATATCTGGAATAGGGACGATTTTATAAAAGGCACCGCTCTGAAAGCTTGTTCTTCCTGACCCTAGGACAAACTTAAGATTCCCTGAATCGCTCGCTCCCATATCAAAGTGGCCTATAAAATTAACTCCAGGGTAGTTGTCAAAAATGTACTGAGGTTCGAATCCTGCGTTGTATTCTCCGGGCTTTAAGAGTTCAGCCGTGTCTAGAGTTGAGTAATAACCAAAAGCCACCGCGGGGGCGAGTAAGAGGACAAAAGCCAACCCTATTAATTTTTTTTTCATTCTCACAAAATTAAAGGATGAGGTGGCTTGTGTCAAACATCCCTTTTGGGCTAAGTTGTGCGTCATGAAGTTACCCCTATCTCTAGTTATTATCACCCTTAATGAGGAAGAGCACATGGCTCGTTGTATCCAAAGTGTGCCCTTCGCTCAAGAAATAATTGTTTTAGACAGCGCAAGCAAAGATAAAACTCAAATAATTGCAAAAAGTTTTGGTGCGCGAGTTATTGATCAGTCTTTTTTGGGCTATCGGGAGCAAAAACAGAAGGCCCTCAGCTTTGCGACCCAAGAGTGGGTGCTCTCGTTAGATGCTGATGAAGCCTTAAGTCCCCAGCTTCAAGAAGAAATCAAAAAAACTGTAGGCAACAATGGCCCCGAAGATGGTTATAGGATGCCCCGCTGTAGCTTTCATCTGAATCGCTGGATCAAGCACGGGGGATGGTATCCTGATTACCAAACACGGCTTTTCAGGCGGCTTAAAGGGAAATGGGTCGGCGGAGAAGTCCACGAGTACGTGCAAATTGACGGGGTCGTTGGAAGCTTAAAGAGTGACTTGCATCATTACGTGTTTAAGAATCTTGAGGAGCAAATAAATACGAATAATCAATTTAGTTCTCTGGGCTGCATAGAGCTCGTTAGACGCAATCAGAGGTTTTCTATGTTCAGACTTATTTTCCGGCCCCTGTGGAAGTTTATAGAGTGTTATTTATGGAAAGGGGGATTATTAGACGGACCACCAGGACTGATTATCGCCCTCGGCGCCTCGCAAAGTCTTTTTCTAAAGTATGCCAAATTGTGGGAGCGCAAATTTGATAGTGTTGAGACAAATTAACCCTGCCCTTGGATCTCAATTCTCATAAAACCGATCAGGAGGATGGCCATCGGATTGCATTCCACCCTGGAGTAGCGGATAAATTGATTAATGCAGGAGGTCTAATGTTTTTTGGTCATCTTAGACATAAGAAGAAGGTTAGAGAGAAGGAATCTGATCAAAGTACTCATAGTCTCGGCATTCGCGATTTGATAGGAAGTGATCCCGAGGACGCCAAGTTTAATGAAGTCGAAATTCTGCCTTCGTACCGTCGTGACCCTGAAGAAAGTCGGTACAACGAGGCTGGACAGCCAGTGCCTACTCAAGGCGATTACGAGATGGAGAAGTTGAAAAATGAATGACAAGGCGATGTTTTCAAAGACTCTGGAAGAGTGTATGCGCAGTTTAAGATTTGATTTAGATACTTTGAAGGTCCGCGCCAGCACCGAAGCTCATTTGAGTGGTGAAGTCTCTGAGCATATTTTTTCTCTCCAAGAAAAGTTAGATGTTCTAGAAAGAAAGCTTGAAGATTTGTCTTCGAGCTCTGCACAGTTTTGGCCCAAGGCGAAGAGCTTGGCCACCAAAGCTCTAGAAGAAGCCACGTTCTCCATTCAGTTAGCCAAACAACGTTATTTGCATTGACCCCTTTTCGTGTCGCCCGCGCCTCGGGTTTCTGAATTATTTCTTACGCTCGTTGATCATGGGGGAGTTTAAACGAATTTTCTTCAATTTTCGCCGATGCTGGTCCTCCTGCAATTTCTGGAGGAATTTGCACACCGAGGCACTCCTTAAACGAGATATCCTTCGGCCATTCCGGAAAGGCTAAAATCATCAAGCAAAGCGAAGCCTTTGTCTGAAGCGCAGTTAGGATCACTTTTGATAGAATCTAGAACTGCCGCCAGACTTAAACTCTGTGAAATCGCGTTTTGCGTCCATGATCCCTGGCTAGGGCAAGTTCCCGCGAATGCTGAAAGAATTTGCTGAACGGAAGAAACGTTGTCACTCTTAGCCGCGCTTTCCCCAAAGACAACTATGATTAAGGCTAAAACCAATGAGCCCAGTAATTTCATAAGGCAACCCCCAACAATCCCATATAATTTTTACGACTTTAAAAAATCTGTTCTCGAGCCCCTGTGAAGTGTTTGCTTCCCGTACGTTGAAACCGGATAGTCAAAGGAACTTTTAGCACTTTCTATGCCAAAATCGAACGCGTTTAAAAAAAATTGCGATTCGCAATCGATCACAATTTAAAGGTCGGTTTATCAACTTCCCAAGCTTGTAGGATCGAGATTTTTTTGTTGGGCTGGGTTTGCAGGGCGCTAGCTTTATAAAGTGGTTACGACACATGAGAAAATGCAAGAGATCGAAAAATAAGAAATGGACTTCCTTTGGCTTTAAACGCTTTAAACAAATAAATACTTGAATTTAATATGGTTTTCAGACATAAAATCTCCTTTCAGATGAGCATGTTAAAGTGACTTTCTATGGCGGCTGTAGCTCAATTGGTAGAGCGTCAGATTGTGGCTCTGAATGTCGCGGGTTCGATCCCCGTCAGCCGCCCCAATATCAGAAAGCGTTTGGACCACAAAACGAGTTAAGTTTTTAATTTCACAACAGGTATTTTCAAGCAGTTAGCCAGGATCGACACCGCTTATCCATCACAGAAAATCACACACTATCACGGAGTTTGTCGGACTTCTGTCGGACCAGTGTCGGACATGAACATTCAGATTTCGGATTGGGGTTGGGCGGCAACGTCATCGGCGGAGCTATGGCCTGTGGATTTTTGTTTGGTTGAACCGTCACCAACATCTTCGAGGAGTTCACCATAGACAGCGAAGTGGTATCTCTTTTCACCAGTGGGTAATAACTCAGGCTCCTGTGTTTGTTTATATGTATAACCTTTGGCCCAACCTTCCTCACTAGCCTGAGCGGACATTTCTATATCAGCCTGTTCAAGAACTTGAGATTCAGGGAGGTTAAAGTTGTCTGTGACTGTAAATTCATATAATTTCATGGGCTACTCCGGTGTTCACATTTGAACATCTTTATAACACAGGCGGAGCTGATATGCCACTGGAGCCTTTTTCATCAAGGAGTTTCAAGGGTTGATGATAACCAAAGATCAATTACTTCAAATGCGAGGCGACCTGTCTCCGTTCCTCATTCACCTCACGCGAACTGGTTCAGTGCGCATTAACAAAGACATTTATCCCATGGCTAAAACTGATCGGCTTATGTTGGATGCAAAACTATCTCTCGAATCAATCATCAAAGACAAAATGATAAAAGCCAGATCACCCTACGGTTATTTTAATTTCAAAGTGAACATAAAAAGGGCCGACGGCTCTTTCACAAATCCTGGCTCCCTTGTAGATCGAAAATGGCTTGTGTCAGTTTGCTTCACCGAAACACCTGTGGATCACGTTCACTTACAATGTCAGGAGATAGTGGGAAGGCAGCTTCACTTTCAGCCCTACGGACTTGCCTTCTTTGAAGATAGCGTTCGCCGCAATGGGGGCAACCCAGTTTTTTATGTGGACACGCTGAACCAAGATATAAGGACTGCTTGGGATCAAATTCCAACTCTGCCAAATTGCTCCAACTTCAAAGGCATCATGCCATTGGTGGAGGGATTTGGCCCTCCCCTCTATACCTACCAAAAACAGCTAACCCCAAAAGAAATTGATTTTCGTTGGGAACGAGAATGGCGAATCGCCGGTCATTTCAAATTTGATTTTAGCGATGTGGCCTTTGGCTTGTGTAAAACCGATGCCATTCCATATTTTGAAAAGCTTGTTGGTGGGGCATTCCCTTTTGTTGATCCCACTCAGGATATGAATATCGTAAAACAAAAATTGAAATCACGGCCAAGACTTCAAAATTTGAAGTAGGCAGGTTTTTGCCGTCTAAAAGTTTTACAGTGACATAGAAGGGCATACTGTCTAAAGGTTCACTTGAACCTCCTCGACAAACCTCACCAAAACCAATATTTAAGCCCCACTTCTGGTATGAAATGTGCTCTTACATTACACCGTACGACAGATAACAATGGCGCTTAGCCAAAACATTTTCAAACGGAGCGGCAGTTTATGAAAGCAATATTTCTTTTAGCCACAAGCCTTATTTTCACGAGTGCTACAGCATTTTCTGCTGAAAAGCTCAGCTGTGGAGAGGTACTGGCAAAGTTAGCCATTTGGGCTCACGGAGATGATTACGCTTCGATCAAGAACGAATACAAGGGCAGCCCCACTTTTGAAAGAAATTTTAACGTGACCACGTTAGGAGGCGGCTTCAATAAATCTGTTGGAAGAGCGAGATTTTCAAATGATTCAAGCTGGATTGCTGGCGAACACGCTAATGGCACATTGGGGCTTTGGAACGTAAAAGAGCAAAAAGAAATGACCATAGCCATTCCTAACCATAGAATTTATAGCTTTGATTTCAGCCCAGATAGCAAACAGGTCATGGTACGATTTGCGGGTAAAGACGCAAGTGCCTGCTGCGGTAACGAAAATAGTATCCAGATTTACAGTTTAGAAACGGGTCAACCTATCTCTGGCCATATTCCAACTCATGGTAGTCACGCCACAGCTTACTTCTCAAATGATGGTAGGTGGCTACTCGCTGAAAATGACAATACATTTCATATTATCGACGCACAGTCCGGCCAAGACACCGGTCGTAAAATTGCCCGTGATCTTAACTTTAGAACCGATGGTGATTATGTTTTAGGTTTAAGCGGCAAAGATATTGTTAGAGTCTCGAGCCTTTCAACTGGTAAAGAGCTGGCGGTTTTGGATCTGAAAATTGACAGCCAAGTTTTCGGCGATCTTTCCGCTCGACGTGGTCTCGTTGTACTCGAGGATAATGAAGGTGGTATGCCCAAATCGAGCGGCATCCCCGTCCTTCGAGATTTAAATACTCTTGCTCCCTTACCTTTGAAATTGGATGCTGCTGGAATTCCAAAGGATGCGAAAAGAATCGGTCCTGATCTTTCGTCGGATGGTGGATGGGTTTATGCACTTTACTATTTGAATGAAAAGCCCGTTGGAGTTTCTTGGGAAACCACAACTGGAAAACAAGTCCATCGAATTGCTGATGCCTCGGTACATCCTGTATACACGGAAGATGAAGAGTGGGGCGCTATCGGAGTTGAAAAACGCTCTCGAGATAGTGACCGAGAAGAAAAAACAACCACAGTATTTAGTCGTTCAGGTGCCACGCGAACATTTCCAGGTAGTCCCTTGGGTTTCTTAGGAACGATCCTTGTGACCGAGGTTCAGAACAATCTCGCTCATCACCTTGCTTATTATTTCAATGACATCACCACAGGTAAAACTGCAAAACTAGATAACCAGGGTCATGAACTTTCCATAGCCCCAGACGGAAGTCGGTTTTTCTTTACTGATGCTGGTGCACTTAAACTCTATGAAACCAACCCTAGAGCTATCCCGCGTCCAAATAGACACTAACATCCACCCTGGGGATTACTAAAGTAACCCTTTGCTGATGCCGCTCAGGCGCTCATAATCAGGGTATGAAGCCAAAGTGTAATGCCATGAAAGAGGACGGGGAAGCTTGTCAAGCAATTGCCATTACAAACTCCCCATATTGTTTTTTCCACGACCCTCAAAAGAAGGTCGAACGTGAACAGGCCAGTGCGCTGGGTGGCTCTAAAAATCGAGCCGCCGTTCTTCCATCACACAGCGAATATCTTCCTACTGCAAACGCTGAAGATATTCTAAAACTTATCGGAACTGCAATTCACCATGTACGAACAGGTCAGCTTGATCCTCGCATTGCAAACTGCATTGGTTACCTCTCTGGCATTGCCCTCAAGGCCATTGAGCAGGGCAAAACTGAAGAACGCATTGAAGCACTTGAAGCCGCCATTAAAAATAATATTGGGAACGTGGAAAAAGATTTTAGTCGGCACGATGACCAGGTATTCTCATTTGAAAATCGGGAGTAGAAAATGGGATCAAATCAAAGGCTTCATAAAATTGAAACGTCACTCACGCCTCAACAGGCCATTCTGCTTTGGATAAAAGAGGCCCATTCTCATCCCACCTTGGAAAGTTATGCAAAATGGCTTTCAGAAAATCCTGAAACAAGATCACCATTTCGCTTTGGCGAAAAAGCCATAGACGCAATTGAAAAATCGGCCAGCCGTCAAAAGCAACATGACACAAGACAAATTGTTTCTCAGGCGATGCAAGAGTATGAGTTTCTGTATCATCTCTTCTTAGACACAAATGTCCATTTTCATACCACAGCCAGAGAAAAATCTCTTTGGTCGCAATTACTTTTGGAGCGGATCAAAATTTTCAAAGGGGTTGAGGCCGAGATCGACATGGAGGACGTTTCATATTGGAAAGAATTATTTTTAGGATTTTATGCCGAGACTTATATTGAAAGTGCAACATTAAAGCTTCTGAGCCAAAAGCACTACTCTGGCAATGGGCTACTCTTTCAAGACTTGGTTTTTCAAATGGAGTGCAGATTAAGATTGGGTCATTTTCTCCATGAAACTTTTAATGATTTTTGTCATGACCGAAGTGATATCACCCCTATTGATTTGACCACTTTTGAGAGTGGACTTCATACCCATATTAACCAAAAACTCAAGGCCATGACAGCTTTGGCCAGGGCAGAGGTTCTGGTAAAATGGGGCCGCCGTGAAGATGGCGTTGCCCTTGTAGAAAAGCATCTCTTCAGTCCCGCTGTTTGAGTTTGCCATCTCCATCTTTGTTGTTGTATTCCTGCACGGATGGTTTCCAATGAGTATAGTGAACAAGATTTTAAGTTGAAATCCCGCGACCCAGTTAAACTTGACTGGGCTATCGAAAAGCTCATGCTTCTTTCTGGTCCAGAGGAAAAAAGGAAAGTCAGATTTTGCCAAACAGTGAGGGCGCTATCAAAAGAACCTGGAAATTTGGAATTATATCCAAATAATAACACCGGCCACGAACCGACAAAAACTCTGCCAGATAGCCAATATGAACTTCAATATAAACTCGCGTGGGATGCTTTTGAAACGAGCTTTAATGAGGTGTGGCCAAAAATAAAAAAAGATAAAAGTACAAGCTCCAAATTTAAGCTGCTTGTTGCAGATGAATACCTAAAATTCTTTGCACGCAATCATTTTTCTTACACTGAAATTGGCGAAAGAAAGTACAAGCTGGTGTCTTCAAGTTTCCTTTTTTCAGATATTGAATTGTGCCGTCCCAACTGGCCCATGACAGACAAAGAGCGCGACATTATTGAGGAGCTGAGAGATATTCGCTTCAGATTGGTGCAACATATTCGGGATGATGTTGAAGTTCTCTACAGAAAAGGCTCTAAAAAGAATAAGAATTATTTTCTCAGGTCCCCCAAGCCAAAAATTTCATATCACGTTGCGCTCTCTGTCCTTTTGGACTCATTTTTCTGCGTGCCATTTAAAGTTCACCTTCGAGAACTGATTTCATCGGGCTATTGTCAGATCAATCAGAGAAGAATACCAGACTTGCTTCGTGTAAAACCGTCAGATTTTGGAAATGCTTTTTTTTTGATTTCAAATGACAGATCACCAGCACCCAAAAATAAAAATGCAAGGAACGCAAATCAACTTCGCAAAGATCTTTTGTTTGCATACCTTTTTTCTTACTTAGCAGTAGCCCAGAGTGAAAAACTAGGTATCGAGTCATTACCGTCTTACAAGAGTAGTATTCTAGAAATGACCCAACGGCTTTTTCAAAACTTCCATTACGCTCCTGTGACCACAGGCCAAATTAAGAATTTTGTCCAAGAATTAAGCCTTAGACCCAAATAGTACGCATGACGCAGATGCGCCATAAAGGATCAATTCGCTGATTCTACTGCAGTTTCCTTCCAACTAAATTTTCCGCAAGTCCGTAAGTTCAGTGCCCCCAGAAAACAACAATAAATCTCCACGACTCATTTTAGGCTGTGCTTCCGAAAAACAATTTTACAGGAGGCTCAAATGCAAAAACTAAAAGACCTACTCAAACAAAGGGGAGTTGCCCAGGTAGAACTGGCTGCCCAGTTGGGGATCAGTGACGGTTCTGTATCTAAGTGGCTCAACTGGGGTTTCCCTATCCCAGAAAAGCATCAGGAAAAAATTTGTAAACTTCTCAAATGTAGCCCAGAGATTTTCAAGGGCCAAGTGGGAGGTGCTAAATGAATACTCACTTAAAAGATAAAGGAGCAAATAAAAATACACTCAAAGTGCCCATCTTTGAACTTGCTCAATTTCATCTCCCACCAGAGTTCTTCAAAAATTGCGGAGATAAGAAAACTTTTACTACAATCTCTGCAAAGAAACCTGATCGCATGGAATTCGTTCAATTTCTCCATCAAGCGGGAGGTGAAAAATGACAACCCACTTGAACGGCAAAGAACCTGGAAGTGACGCTGCTAAAACTGAAGGATTTGATTTATCACGATTCCGTCTTACACAAAATTTTGTGGAGAAGGCCGGAGTCAAGAAGAAGCTAACCACAATTCCGATTAGAAAACCTAACCGCCAAGAATATGTTCGTGTGCGACTAGGGTCAGAGTGGCGTTTAGAAACTGCCGTCATTGAGCTCAAGGAAGAGAATGAAACATACCTTGTCGCCCCAGAGCTGTGGTCGGAGCTCCCAGGTGAAATCGTTCCAAAGGTTTTGTTTATGGCAATAACTCGCCAAAATGTGCCTTTGCTTTGGCCCATCAAAATGCCAGGCGAAGACGGACGCATGGACAATTGGAATCGTTCCGCCCTCGATGCTGCTGAATTAGCTACTCGAAAGTGGATTCGCCTCACTGCCAATCGTTCTCTCGGTGCTTATGATATTTTTGAGAGCACCGGCGACCTTCCTGAGCCAGAGTGGCCGGATGATACTCTCCAAGAAATTGTTAAAATCGCCTTTCGCGGTCTTATTATCGAAACGATGGATCATCCGGTCATTCGCAGATTGCGAGGTGGCCTGTGATATCACTTGGACAAAAATGTTTTGACCAGGTTTGGTTCGGCGATTTTGAATTCTCTGCCCCACCTGGTAACAGACCTGATCCCTTTTGTCTTGTGGCGAAAGAATTGCTTACAGGACAAAAGATAAAACTCTGGGAAGATGAATTAAAGTCCCTAGTAAGGCCACCATACCCCACCGATTCAAAATCACTGTTCGTCGCATATTACGCAAGCGCGGAGATGAGCTGTCATGCGGTTCTCGGTTGGGAGTTCCCAGAGAATGTCTTGGACCTCTTCACAGAATTTCGTGTCGCAACTAACGGCAAAACTGTTCCGTGTGGCAATGGCCTATTGGGTGCACTAGCCCACTATGGCCTACCTGCCATTGATTCAGCAGAAAAAGATAGCATGAGGGACCTCGCTATACGCGGCGGTCCCTTCACCGATGAAGAAAAGCGGAACCTACTTTCTTATTGTGAAAGTGACGTGATTTCGTTGATGGGTCTATTTCTTAAAATGAAAAATGACCTGGGTCACGAGGGGGTGCTGTTATGAAAAAACATCGCCGCATTGAACATGCCCTTCTTCGTGGGCGTTACATGAAGGCCGCTGCCCTCATAGAGCATTATGGTATTCCCATCGATACGGTTGCTTTGAAAAAGCTCCGTGAAAATTGGGAATCAATTCAGGATTCACTCATCGCCAGAATTGATGCTGATTTTGGGGTTTTTGATGGCCGCACTTTTAAAACCGACCGTTTTGCTCAATATCTTTCTTCTAAGGGAATGTCATGGCCACTTTTGCCGTCGGGCAAGTTGGCGTTGGACGACAGCACATTCAAAGACATGGTGAAGGTCTATCCCGAGCTCATTTCAATTCGGGAGCTTCGGACTTCGCTCTCCCAAATGAGACTGAGTGATCTGAGTGTCGGATCAGATGGGCGCAATCGTTGTCTCCTCTCTGCCTTCAGAAGTCGCACAGGCAGAAACCAGCCAAGCAATGCCAGATTTATTTTTGGAACTGCTGTTTGGCTCAGAGGATTGATCAAGCCACCACCTGGATTTGGATTGGCCTACATTGATTGGAGCCAGCAAGAATTCGGAATTGCAGCAGCACTTTCTGGTGATGTGAAAATGATTGAAGCCTACGCCAGCGGCGACCCATATTTGGCATTTGCGAAACAGGCTAAAGCAATCCCGCCCAATGGAACCAAACACACACATGGTGCAATTCGAGATCAATACAAAGCGTGCGTGTTGGCGGTTCAATATGGCATGGGGCCAGTATCATTGGCTGGTCGAATCGGTAAGTCTGTCGCTGAAGCCCGTGAGCTTTTGAGAATTCACAAAAGCACTTATCCAAAATTTTGGAAGTGGTCAGATGCAGCTGTGGATCACGCCATGCTCAAGGGCTATTTAACGACAACCTTCGGGTGGATGGTTCAAACAGGAACTCAAGCCAATGATCGGTCACTGAGAAATTTCCCCATGCAAGCCAACGGTAGTGAAATGCTGCGCCTAGCTTGCTGTCTCGCCACCGAGAGGGGAATCAGAGTTTGCGCCCCTGTGCATGATGCCATTCTAATTGAGGCACCGCTCAAAGAAATTGATTCGGTCGTTTCACAGACACAAGAAGCTATGGCCGAAGCCAGTGGAATTATTCTCGACGGATTTAAACTTAGGTCCGATGCAAAATTGATTTGCTACCCCAACCGTTACGAGGATGAGCGGGGAAAGCAAATGTGGGAAGAAGTTTTTCAACTTATCAATCAAGAAGAAAAAGAACCTGTTCACGGGCAAGAGTCTCAACCTACTGCCAATGAACAGGCTCATGTTCATTCACGAACAACCGATTCTTCTTATCACTTCTTATTAGGGGGATCTTAATACTATGAATAAGCGTAAAGACAAACGAAATAAAATTCCACTACCTCACCATAAAGATGGTGAGCAGTTTATCAAAGGACCATTGCCAGAAAATTGGTTAGCGCAAGCATCTCACCTCCCAGGTAAATCCCTAAATGTGGCCAATCTCATTTGGAAACGCGCTGGTATGTCGGGGACTGCCGAAGTCACGTTGCCAAAACATGATTTGGTTAAGTGGGGTATTCACCGCAACGCTTTTTATCGGGCATTATTTTGGCTCGAAGATGCGGGGCTGATTATAACAATCCGCCGCCGAGGAGCTTCAATAATCATCACGATTCTTGATCCACCAGCTGTTCCACTACCTGTGTCTCTCCATGAGCGAAAAGTGGAAATGATGACGGGTCAGCTCAACCTATTCGGAGATCAAGCCGCCAACCCCTCAGAAGTGAGAGGTCCGTCATGATTGACAACAACTACAAGACTGGTGGATTGTCTGTTCTTTCAAGCCGATCTTTGACAACTGAAAAATTTGGGCAATCGCCTGAAAAATCGCCGTGGATGAATGCGAAATCCGCCGCCAATTATTTACAAACAACGGTGGGTGGAATTCGCAACCTTGTTTATCGTGGTCGGCTTATTCCATATAAGCCTTTTGGACGATTGCTTTTTAAGCGTGTCGATCTTGACTGGACGTAGTGAAGTCTAATGGGTCCGTTTTTGGGGTTATGGGATGGGTCCGGGGTCCACTCTGTAAAAATGGTAATATCTTGGCTCTATGCTGGATTTACCCAAAGGAGTATCTGGGTTTGACCCGGCTGCTCACTGCGCTCAATGTAAGAAATCGTTTCGCCTTAATCCGCGTCTAGGTATTCGTCAGAAGACCTGTGGTACAGATTTATGTCGACGAAAGCATCGCTCTCGCTACCAACGCCACTACCGAAGACAAAACCCCGATGCTGAAAAAGAGATTCGTAAGAAAATAAAGGCCAAGTGCGGATCTGGTTTTTGGAAGGTCTATCGGGCAAGCCACCCTAAGTCAACTGAGCGTAATCGAAGCCTAACGAGGCTTCGGATGAAACTTCGGCGAGGGGGTTTGCAACGTAAACTTGATATTTTGCAAGTATTTGATCCGCCTGGATATTTTGACAAGTTCTCCGCGTTTGCAACAAGACACCGATCGCTTCTTAATGAACTTCACAATACCTCTGAGGCCCTCAACACAAAAGGAGCTTAAGAGGGTTTTATGAAGATGATTCCGCCGGATGTTCAGTCAGAGATTTTGGCCCTTCACTTTGGAAATAAGATGGGGACTCGGGCGATTGCGAGGAGACTTGGAGTAAATCGCAAGGCGGTATGCCGGGTGGTTGAAACCCGAAAAGTAAGTCTTAAATCGGAATCCAAATCTCCGCGGCGGTCAATTTTAGATCCGTATAAACCAAAAATTGAAGAGATGTTGAAACAAGATCCCAGATTAACGATTGCACGAATCATGCAGCAGATAAGAAGTGAGGGTTATCTTGGTGGATATGACATCATAAAGGATTGGGTAAGAACCAAACGAGAAGTCCCCTACAGGTCGCGAGAGGCATTTTTAAGAATAGAATTTGCGCCTGGAGAGACGGCCCAAGTTGATTGGGGAGAGTTCGGCATTCCATTTAACGATGGGATTAAGGTTCACTGTTTTTTAATGGTCTTATGCCACTCAAGACTTCTCTATATTGAGTTTACAAGATCCGAAAAGTTTGAAGAGTTTATCCGCTGCCATGAGAATGCATTTAAGTACTTTGGCCGTCGTGTTCCCCGCGAAATCTGGTACGACAATTTAGCGTCGGCGGTGACAGAACGAATGGGCTCGCTCATTAGGTTTAATGCTAGGTTTTTTGCCTATCTTGGCCACCACACGATTAGGCCCCATGCCTGTAACCCCGCCAGTGGCAATGAAAAGGGCCGTGTTGAAGACGGCGTGAAGTTTGTGCGTTCAAGTTTTTGGGCCGGAAGAACGTTTAGTAATTTTGAAGATTTAAATATGCAAGCGGCAAGCTGGCTTGCAGACTTTGCTAACAAACGAGAACACAGATCAACGCGTAAGGTACCAGCGCTCTGCTTTGAGAACGAAGAAAAACATTTATTAAGACCTATGAACCCACATCCGTATAACACGGCGGAAGTGTTCTCACGTGTTGTTCCTCCGAACGCTTACGTGACCTACGAAACGAACCGCTACTCAGTTCCTTGGACGCTGGTGGGGTTGACTCTCACCATCAGAATTACTGATAGAGAGTTAGAGTTTTATTACCATGACAAGAGTGTGGCTCACCACGTTCGGTCCTACGACAGGCATCAGTACCTTGAAATACGAGAGCATTTTAAGGGTTTGCATGAGCGCAAACCTGGGGCTTCAAAAGAGGGTTGGCAGGTTGCAGCCGTTAAAAACATTGGCCCTCAGATGAAAAGCTATCTTGATTTAGTCAAAGCAGGTCAGAGATCTCTTCGTCATGAAGTCTCACGGATATTGGCTCTGGCCACAGTTTACGGTGAAGTGGCTGTTAACTCAGCAGTTGATGAGTTATTAAAAGGTGGCATTATTGGGGTTGAGAGTTTAGACCTTCTGCTTAAGAGTCGCCACCACCCTTCTGAATACGAACTAAATCCAGAACCTTTGCAGTTTAGAAACACCAAACTCAATCGAGTTGTTCCAACGGTTGACCTCAGGCGTTTCGACGCTCTCCTGTTTGGGTCAGCCCCGACAGATGTGGAAGTACCCGTATCTGACGAAACAAAAATAGCGTCGGGTAAAGAGGAAAACAATGCGAATACAAACGAGCAAGGCCCAGGAGCTGGCGATAAGGCTCCCGATGGGGATTCTGGATCAGACGAGTTCTGATCAACTTCTTGAGTCTTTAAGAGATCTTAGACTTAGACACTTTGGTGAAGTCATGACCCAAGATCTTTTAGGGATGACGCCTTCTGAACAGGGCTTGGTCCTAAAACATTTATGCAAATGGGCCCAAACAGAAAGGGCCCAACGCCAGGTGCAGTTGATTGCTAACCTGTCGGACGCCCGACAGAAGGCTATTTTTACCAACTTTCTAGCGCATTGCAAAACTAATTTTTGAAGAGTTCGACAACGCGGCCCATGGCTTCATCAGGTGGCAAAATCTTGAGGTTGACTGTTGCCCCTTCAATCTCAATCCCTGC
>Ga0206996_1131_pt1 | contig 16914 bp, 9 predicted proteins | sample Alteio_BWMinCont_2_FD_153467 | JGI IMG/M metagenome (GOLD analysis project Ga0206996, IMG submission 153467) | Enriched cells from forest soil in Barre Woods Harvard Forest LTER site, Petersham, Massachusetts, United States -... | ecosystem: Environmental > Terrestrial > Soil > Temperate forest >...
GTTTCGGGCCCCGTTGAAATAATCCGGCACGCCGCCAATCAGGAGCGGATACTGCTTGTTGCTGGTCAAGGCCGCCCAGGTAGAACTCGCGTCCCCGTATGTGTGGTCGGACTGAAAACGCCAGCCCAGAAGTGCCATTTATTGTCCGCAATGGAGGTGGCGCCGGTCAAATCTCCATTGGGTTGAGCCGCCCAGTGGGGGAGTCCGCCTTGGTCCACATCGAAGCGCCATGAATTGTCGCCGCGTCCAAGGACGCTGGAGAACCAGGTGGGATTCGCGGGAACCTGGGCCAGGAAGGTCACGGAGAGGGCGTTGGTTTCGTCGAATTCAAGCACATTGTAGGGGGCAACCCATACGCCGGGACCCGAAGTGTTGGTGCTTTCGACCGCGGTGGGGAGTTGCAAGGCGGGAAGTCCGCCAAACCCGACATTCGTGGGGCCGGCGGCCAGGCCCGGGCCGGAGTTTACAGTAAAGAGGCCATTGGCATTGGTCCCAAGAGATCCGTAATTGTGCGCGACCGGGAGTGGCACAAGGAATGGGTTGCTCAAGGGGGGGGGTGGATTCATTGAAGCGATAGTACAACACCGGATTCGATTGCAAAACCAATTGATCATAAGCCGTGGCCGGTGCTGGATTGGTCGCCGCCTGATAGTGCGAGAGAATCGTCGCCGCACTCAGGTTGGTGTTGTAAAATGCCAATTCATCAACATTACCATTGTAAAGGAAATTGGCATCAGCACGGCCGCCAGCGGAAAACCCGGCTGATAAGAGAGCCGTGCTTTGACCGTCGTTCGGCACGTAGGAGGGCAGGACAGTGGGGCCGGAGACCAACGCGCCGTTGATATAGCCAGAAACGTTCGTAGTGCCGCCGGAGACATCCACCACGACTACCAAGTGATACCATTTGTTCGTAACGATGGAACCCGGCGCGCCAATATTGAACGTTAAGGATGGCGACGCACTGAGCGCATTGTAGCCGCGCCAAGAATATTGGCCGACGTTGGAGATATCCATATAAATTAGCCAGCCGGTGCGGAAGCCAGAGGCGTTGCCCGAGTCAAAATCAGACGTTGGACATTGAGTAGCACCGACGTTTTTTGACAGAAACCAGCCTTCAATCGTGAATGGCGGGGCGACAGAAACGTTTGTGTCGTGAGTAGCATTCGCGAATGCAGTGCCGCCGTTGAAATAATCAGAGGTGTCCGTTGGTTGACTGGCCAGCGGACCAGGATGGCCGTAAATAATATCGGCCCGATTGGTCAAATTCTGTCCACTCTCGCTGCCATAGTTCGTTGTTGCAACTGAGATTCCGGCGGGAGGTGCGGTGTTCTCATTCAGTGGGTAGTACGCCACCGGATTGAGCGCCATGACCGCGTTCGAATAACTCTGGGCGTGGGAAGACATGGCGGCAAGGCCAGTCAACCCGGCGCAAAGCAGGGGTTTGATGTGTTTTCGCATAGTTTGTGTATTTTAGGTTGGGGTTGTGAGTCGGCAAATTGCAAAACAACGATCCGTACGAACCCATGAAGCTCGTACAAAGCGTACATCCGTCGGTTCTGATAAAACTCCGGCTTTCAGAGAAATATATAATGCCTGGGCCGGCACCGATTGCATACTCAGCCTTTACGTGGACACGTAAGTTGTCTGCTGAAACTATGGCAAAATGCACTCATCCGCGCGAGATACGGCAAGTGATTTTGTTAATATCGGTTACCTTAGCAGGAAAAGGTGGTTTTGTATAGAAAAATATCACTGGTCTGGAAACCAGACCTGTTTTGTCGCTCGTGGAGCACGGATAAAAAAGGGGGCCGGGATTGCTCCCGGCCCCTCGATGAACTGTTTTCAGCAGGTTCCGTGTTACTGGAGTTGCAGGCGGTAGAAGGCGCTGGTTGTTCCCGGCGTCAACGTGACTTGGTTCTGGCCATTAACCACGGTTGGCGTGGTGCTGACGTTGTTCCACCCACTGGCGAGACTTGGGGCCGCTTGTTGCAGGACAAATGTGCCGGCCACTGACACCGGCCACGAGACCACCACGCTTCCCGCGCCAGCGCCTTTTGCGAGCGAAAGCACCGGAGTGGTGGTGTAGGTATAGGCGAAGTTGGAAATTGCCTGCGAAGCGGCGAGACCGCCGCATGCGCCGGTGAAACCCACATAAGCCACTTCGCTGCCGAGAATCGCCGGGAGACTGCCCACAGCGAAGGTCGTCTGGAAGCTGTTCCCGGAAGTGGCATCCCGGAGCTGCGCGTTAAGGGTGTTGCCATTATAGTAAAGCACCACGTTAATCGGATGACCGCTGGCCAGCACGACCGGTGAGTCGCTGATGTAGGCCGGGGTGGTGTTGCCGCTGGCCGGTGTGCCGCCATCGACGCCGAACTGAATGCCCGTGCCACCGGGTGACCCGGCATAGAGGTTAAGCTCAAACGCGGCGCTGGGAGTGATGCCAGTATAGCCCAGAGCGCCACCGCCACCGCCCACGGGTGTGGAGGGACCGGTTGGGTCATTCTGGAGGCAGAAAGTGGTGCCGTCCGCGCTGCCGGTTGCCGTGTAGGTGAAGGAGGCCACGAAGCCGCCGATATATTGCGGGAAGTTGTAAAACGCAGATGAACTCTGGCCGCCGCCATTGGCGGTGAGAGTGAGGACATTGTTCACCAGCGTGGGGGTGAATCCGCCCGTGTTGAGCGTCCAATCTGTGCCATTCGTGTTAAACCCGATGACCGGAGGAGCGGTGGTCAGGCCAGTGACCGTCGCCACCGAGGAGCCAATGCTTCCGGATACGTTGCTGATAGTGCAGCTGTAGGTGCTGGCCCCAGCTCCGGCCGCGAAGGCATAGCTGGAATTGGTCGCGCCCGAGATGGTGCCGCCGTTCAGAAACCAAGTATAGGTGAACGGCGCGGTGCCAGTGACGGACACTGTGAAGGTGACCGGTGTGCCGACCGGAACGGAAACCTGCAAGGGGCTGATATCGCCAACCAGCACCGGCGCTCCGGTATTTACCACGAGCGTGGCGAGTCCGCTTGTGCTGGTGCCATACGCGGAGGAAGCCACCACGTAATACTGCAAGGTTGCGGCGGCGGGTTGAACGTTGGTAAGGGTCAGGGTCCTGTTGGTCGCGCCGGGTATGGCGAGCGCGTTCACACCATCCGTCGAGAACCAGGTGTAAGTGAAGGGCCCCGTGCCGGTAATCGTCGTGGGAAAGCCCACATTCTGGTTCTGATTCACAGAGACTTGATTCGTCACAAGGGTAACCGTCGGCGGAACGCCGCCAGAGCTGAAGAGACCCTGGATTTGCGCCGCGGACAGACCATTGGTGAAGATGGCGACGTGGGCGATGGCGGCGTTAAGCAGGCGTCCGGTTCCGTAATCGGGTGCGCCGCCGACCCAGACATCGAGTGTGTTGCCCGCCAGATTGGTTCCCACGCTTTTTGAGGCGACCGAGACCCCGTCCACGTAGAGTAGTCCGTTTCCGGCTCCGGCCACGCCTGAGTAGGAAAACGCGACCATGTGGAAGTTATTGTCATGAATTGAGTTCGGGCTGGTGGCATCGTTGCCGCCGCCGTCGTTTGCGCCAGGATTGCCGTTTTGGTTGATGCTCATGCGCCAGGAGCTGTCACCATGTCCCACCAGGCCGTCAAAGCCGCCAATGTTCCCTAGGCTCACCCACGCGATGACCGTCATCGCACCGGTGATATTGAACGGTCCTTCGGGAATGTCCAAGTAGCCGGTGGTCCCGTCGAACAACGCCGAATAGCTGGGCGAACCGAATCCGGCGGTTGGCACACCGACATCCGCCAGACTGACACCGCCGACGTACGTTCCGTCGTGGCTGGCGACATTGTCATAAGCGTTGGTGCCGGTGATTTCGTTCATCGGCCAGTAGGCGATCGGCTTGAGAGATAGCAACTGCTGTTGATACGCGGTGGGCGTTGCAACTGTCAGCGTCAGGGCCGAACTGGTTGTGGAACCGTAGGGATTGCCAACCACACAGGTATAACTGCCGGCATTGCCTGAGGCCAGGTTGGTGATGGTCAGGGTGGCGTTGGTCGCACCGGTGATGGTCTGCGGTGCGCCGTTAAAATGCCAGGCATAAGTAAACGGTCCGGGCCCGGTGGGGACGACCGTGGACTGGAGCGTACCGCCGACAAACCGGTAGGCATTGGCGGCGGGCTGTTGCGCGAAGCCAGGCGGAATGGGTGCCAAGCCGCCGACGAGTTGAATTTCGCCGAGTTGCAGGCCATTCAACACGGCGGACGAATTATTCACGTTTGTGAAAGTCACGCGATAGGTCGTGTAGCCACTGGTATTGGCAAAATCAACTTCTTTGAAAACCTGATTGGTTACATTGATGGCGCCGCCGTAAAGGTTTCGTTGGGCGGGCAGTCCCAGAAGGCCTCCGGAGACGGGAGTGAAGGTGGCGCCGCCATCCAGGGAACCTTCCAGTAAATAATCCGCGGGATCCGCTTCCGGATGGTCACCGGAAGTGAACACCCGCAAGCCGGTGACAACTGTCTCGCCAACAACCGGCGTGACAATGATGCCAACGGGCCCGACAAACGGCGCATTGCTGCCGTTGAGGCCGTAATTGACGTACTCGTAAAGGCTGCCATCAATTGCTTTGGCCACACTCTTGGTCGGCAATGCGGGAATGCTAGCGCCAAAGTCGCTGATGGAGTCCGTCGACGAAAGGATGTTGGTGGCCGTGCCGGACAGAATCGTCAAAAGCGCCGGCGTGCTGGTGTTGGTTTTAGTGGCCGTGGCGATGACGCATTGGTACAGACCCGCGCTGGCCGCGGACACGCCGCCAAGCGTCAGGTTTGAAGTCGTCGAGCCAGTGGTGGTGACGCCGCCGCTGACGCCATCCGCGAGCGTATTGGTGACGCCGCCCTGCACAAACTGCCAATGGAAGGTTGGGCTGGGAGCGAAAGCGGGGGTGAAGGAAAAGCTCGCCGTGCCGCCCAAGGGAACGTTCTGGGCGCGCGTTGCGTTCAGGGCGGTCGGGGGCGGATTCGCAATCAATTGGAAGCCGTTGACATCGGTTTCACCTGAAAGATTGCCGTTGCCGACACCGTCCTGCGGGTTGGGCGAGGCAGTGATGGTGATGTTGCCGCTGCCATCGGGCGTGACGTTTTCGAACACGACAAAGTTTTGACCTTCGACAAACGTCGGTGACGGCGCGGGGCTGGCATTGGAATTAAGCGTTGCCGAGATGCCGTTGTGGGCAGTGCCGCTGCTTACCGCGAAGGAGGTCCCGCGATTATTGTCATAATTGGCGCCGTATAGAATCAGTCCGTAAGTTCCGGCGGGCACGTGCCCCAAGGTGAACACTTCGTTCGGACTTGCTCCGTTATTGACGGCGCATTCCCCCAGCAAGAAAGGCGGTGAGACGTCCGGGGCGGAAAAAGCCCCACCAGGAAAACCATTGTCGCCGACATAATTGGCAACAGTGAGGGTGACGGGAGAAATGGCGCCGCTGGAGGTCGCATTGCCGGAAATGGTCGTGCTGCCCGTTGCAAAATCAAAGAGCGAACTGCCTGTGCTGGTCACGAAGCCGGCGCCGCTATTGAAGGCGGCATAGGGGTTGCCCGGATTTCCCGCGGGCTGCGGCCATGGCGGACTGCCTCCCGGAGAACCGCTGTAGAAATAGGTGCTTTGGTAGCCGGCGCTGAAGCCGAAACCATTCCAAATATCATTGCCGGGATCCGAATACGCGCCCTGGCCGTTAAAGAGTTGGTTGTAGCCAACACCAGGAAACGCCAATTGGCCGTTGCTGGCGTCATGGAAGTTCACCACCTGGCCCATCGCGCCGGCTGCAGCCAGCACGGGCAGAATTACTGAGGCGATCAGTGTCTTTCTTTTCATAGGGGTTATTCGATTTGTGTTGTGATTCGTTGAGTCTCGGAACTGCTCGGGGAAATTGAAAATGACGTGGCATCCCAATCCGGGAGATGAAAACCGGGCGGCGTAACGACAAACAGCATAAGCAATATTTATTGGCCGGTTTTGGCCAGAAGCGAGGATGGATACAACCCTGCGAAAGGGAAGGACCGAATCGCTTTCTTAAAACTCAGCCAACCAACCCGATTTGGTATTCGGATGGCTGCCAAGTGTTTTGACCATAGCAGAAGGAGACCTGTTTGTATAGCAGAAAAAACTGGTCTGGTTATCAGACCTGCAACCATTCAGACAAAATGGTTCCTCGCTGGTGTTTGACGGTCAGACGGCCAGGGGATTCAGACGACCGAGGCGGCGGTTCCAACAGTTGCCCCAGGTACGTATTCCAATTGAACATGGAGGGACTTGCCGGTGACGCGCCCGGTTTCAATCAGCTCGAGCACGCGCTGGCGGAGATGACGGGCGATGGTTTTGGTGTTGGAGCGGTAATAGGAGATGGGGGGATCAAATTCGGTGAACCAACTGTCGTTGGCGAGGCAGACAATGGAAATATCGCCGGGAACACTGATTTTACGGGACGCCAGCCAGGAAAGGCAGGTCAGCAGTTGAAACGCCCTGGTCAGCACGAGCGCGGTCGGGCGCTGTTTGAGATCGAACACCAATTCCAGGGAGCGCACCACGGATGACGGGGAAAAATCATCTTTGAAAAGAACGAGACGGCTCCGATTGCCGCCCGCAGTGATGGCCTTGTGAAGCCCCCGTTCCACAGTGATCAATCCTGGAAATTGTTCGTTATGTTGCAGCACACCTATGACCTCATGCCCCCTGCGGGTCAATTGAACGCCGGCATGAAAGGCCGCCGCTTCAACATCACTGGTGATGAAGGGCAGGTTCACGCCGGGAAAAGGCGGACCGTACAGCAAGGCCGGGATTCCTTTTTGCTCGAACCAGCGCTGCATGCCTTCGCCCGCCATATACAGCACCCACGCGGCGGAGGGATGTTTGCGGGTGAGACGTTCCAATTGGCGATCCGGCTTCTGAAGTTGAAAAATGTCGGGTGAAAGGAAATGGAGATGGCGGCCCTGCCCGACCAGGGACGCGCGGAGTTCCTCGAGATGAAGCAGCGTGATTTTTTGCACGATGCCGGCGGGCGAGAGGAAAGTCACCGGCAACTGGTCCCTGGTGGAGCATCGGTGGGCCTGATGATGCCCATTAAGGATCCGCCGGTGTTGTCCCCAGGCGGCCGGCGAGACCCAGCCTTCCTGTTCGAGCGAACTCAAGGCGAGGCGAAGGGTGTCGCGGCCAACCCCGAGTCTGGCCTTGACTTCACGTTCGCCAGGCAATGCATCGCGGAAGACGCCGGTGCTGATCCATTGCTTCAAGGTGGAGGCAGTTTCGTGGACGAGGCTGGTGCGTTTTGGCAGGTTTTCCACAATTTTCCCAACGTCTTTATTTCACGCCAACGCAAGAATATATAACAGAAAAACGTCCGGAACACAATGGCGGGCGTATCCGGAGTTACCGCGAGACGACGGGGCCGGCGGGCGCCACGAGATTCATTTCGCCTGGCCGTGACCCACTGGTGTGGTGGTGCCGGATTCCCAGGCATGTTCCTGTTTGTCAATGGTCAGCACGCGCGGCAATAATTGGATTTCGTGGCCGAACAAGTTGAGCACGATTGTTCCGGGCTGGAACGTCGTATCCAGGAAGACACATTGGCCGAAAGGAACATCAAAGGGAACCGGTCGCGGCGGATCGAAGATCATCACAGAGTTCGTGGCCGGCGGCGGTTCGCCCGGGAAAGTGAGGGTGATGTTCGCAAGGTTGAGCTTTGGTTCATTGATGACCAAAGCCGGTGATCCGGAGACATTGGTGAACGTGATTTGCCAGGGGCCGTCGCGGGTCCGGCGGTGTTCAATGCCGCTGTAAGAGACAACATAAATCGCCAGGGCAATGACAAACGGGAAGATAAAAAGTCGCAATGTGGCAGGCAATTTCATGTTCCCAGCCAGCCTTGGCGGGTTCGTTGGTGAAGTCAAGCCGGGTTTCGGCGCGGTGCAAAACGTTGTTAATCAAGCGCGGGGAGGCTGAAGCTTTTTGCGCAAAGTGCGCGGTTTGAAGAGTGGATTTCGGACCAATCGCAGCAAAGACGTAACAAAAAGTCCGGTTGCAAGGTGGCAGGTTTCCTGCTTAATTGTAACCGGCTGCCAGAACCCGGCAGTCATCCCCAAAACCATTTCTCCGACCCGAACGGCTGGAGAGAAGAAGCATATATATTTATGGCTATGAAAACGGGCTACCTGATAGACATGGACGGCGTCATCTACCGGGAGAACCAGTTGATCCCCGGTGCGGCGGATTTCATCCAGGCGCTGATTGCGACCGGGACTCCGTTTATGTTTCTGACGAACAATTCCGCGCCCACGCCGCAGGACTTGGCGGTGCGTCTGGACCATTTGGGCATTCACGGCATTCCGCCGAAGCAATTCTACACCTCCGCCCTGAACACGGCGGATTTTCTCAGCGAAACCGACCCGCGCTGCACGGTTTTTGTGATTGGCGAAGGCGGCATGGCGGCGGCGCTGCATGAATCGAAGATTGCCAATGACGCCATCCGCCCGGCATACGTGGTGGTGGGCGAAGGCGCGGCGAGCATGGAACGACTGGGGAAGGCTCATGAGTTGATCGAACGCGGCGCGCGATTACTCGCGACGAACCCGGATAATTGGTGCCCGGTTTCCAGCGAAAAGACGCGTCCGGGAGCGGGAGCCACCGCGGCATTTCTCGAAGCCAGCACGGGCCGGCGGGCATATTACCTTGGCAAACCGAACGGGTATATGTTCCACCAGGCGCGCCGCAAGCTGGCCAGTCTCGCCATGAGCGCGCCGGATAATGTCGTGATGATTGGCGACACCATGGAAACCGACATCCGCGGCGCGCTGGAAGCCGGCATGCAATCGTTCCTCGTGTTGAGCGGCTCAACGCAACTGGAGAATGTGGGGGATTACGTGTATCAACCCACGCGGATTCTGCAAACCGTCGGCGACCTGACCGAAGAAGTCAAAACCGGGCAGGCCAGCGACCGGCTCAACAGTCCGGCGTTTGCGCACAACGGCGCGCAAGGCGGTCGTTCGGGCGTCCGGCATCAAACGGATATTTTTGCGTTTCACAAACCCCGGCCCCGGCCGGCGATGACGAAGTAAATCAGGCCGTGGTCGAAATAGCCCCGCGCGTTTTTACCGCCTGCGGCCGCCTGGATCAATTTCCGACCAGGCGGTAAAATTTTTGCGGCTGGTTCGTGGTTGAATTGGTGAACGCGGTGGTGAATTGCGAAGCGGTAAAATTGGTTTCCGTTGTCCAGACTGCCGGCGAAAGATTGGTGGTGCTTTGAAGCGCGTAACTCTGGCCAATGGAAAGGCCGCTTAGGTTCAGCACAAAACCGGATGACGTCACCGGGCCCACATTCACCGTCACGGGTGTTGTCGCCGGGCTGGGACGCCCAAAAGCCGCAACTTCGGTATAACCGACGCCCCCGTTTTGCTGACTGGAGGAGAATGTCCACTTGAGATACCGCACGCCGCTCAAATTGGCGACGGCAACCGAGGTGAGCGTGCCGTCCGAGCCGTCAATGGTCGGGTAGGGTGAGGGGTTGTAAGCCACGGTTGCGACGGGCGAATAATTGGTTCCGTCGGCGGAATAACTGATGCCGTAGTTTGCGTTTTCGCGGCCGTCGTCTTCCCAGGCCGTGTACGTGTTCAGGTTGGTGATGGTATAGCCCGTGCCATTCGCGCCCGCTCCCAGGTTGAAAGTGATTGCGCCGCCGGTGATCTCAACGCTTCGGTTGGTTGTTCCCGGAGCGCCGATGATCCCGTCATAGAGGCTGGAGACGGCAATATGGTTTTCAGGGCCGAGGCCAATCGTATTGGCGACCACCGTCGTCGTGGAGTTTGTGAGCAGGTCATTTGCCGGAAACGCCGGGAAATTGCCGCCGGCATATACGGAGTCCGTTTCCGTCACGGCCACAATGACAGGGGGGGCTGTAACCGGGGAGGACCAGACGTAGTGGCCGGAGCCCACGGCATAAATTGCAAAGCCGTTGGAAAGGCCAACATAGGAAACGCCCGGCGAATTAGTCGCGGGCACGCCGCTTTCGGTGATGGCATTGCCATTTGTGGTGGGCACATAAATTTGAGCGGTGGTGTTTGGAGGAATCACCGTGTCCAGGGTGAATTGATTGCCGAGATTGGTCCACGCGGTGGAGATGGGTCCGCGGGTGGAATCATAGCTGGTGTTCGCCCAGGTCAGGCCGCTGCCGATCACCGGCTGGATCAGGATGGTTTTGTAGCCCGGCGAAGCAGCGGTGATGCCGCCGACGGCGCTGTACAAATATTCGCCCACAGAACCAAAGGCATAGTGGTTGAATGAATTCATGCCGACGCTTTGGAATCCGGCGGCGGGCGTCCATCCGTCCCAGCGTTCCCACATGGTCGTCGCGCCGAGCGTCACCTGATACAGCCAGGACGGGTAGGTTTGCTGGAGCAGCAAAATGTAGGCGAGTTCGTCGTGGCCGGCGGCATGGAGGGCGGGCAGGAGGCGCGGGGTGCCAATAAAGCCGGTGGCGAGGTGATTGTTGAATTGGGCGATGCTGTTGGCAAATTGTTGCGCGGCCTGGGTACGCAATCCGGCGGGCACGAGATTCAACGTGAAGGCCAGCGTATAGCCGGTCTGGCTGCTGCCATCCTTGAACGTGCCGTCGGCGTTGAAGAAATTGGCGTAGGCGGCAAGAATATTGGCGTGGAGGGTGGCATAGGTGGCGGCGTCGCTGGTGCGGCCAATGGCGGTGGCCATCTCGGACATGGCCTGGGCGTAGTACGCGTAGAAGGCCGTGTCGATTACGCTTGAGCTGGCGCCGCCGCCGAGACCCAACCAATCGCCGAAATCCCCCGGCAAACTTGCGACGACATAATTCGAGGCGTGGGCCGCCAGGAATTGCCCGTAGCGCTGAAACGAAGCGTAATGATCGGCAATGACATTCGTATCACCATAGGCGTGGTACATCATGTAGGGGCAGATCCATGCGGCGTCGCCCCAGGCTGCGGCGCCACCGCCGGCGCCAAGGTCCGGCGCGACATTGGCGTACGAGCCGTCGGAGTTTTGGGCGTCTTCCGCCAGCGTGGTGGCGTGGCGGCGGAAGAAAGTCTGGACATCAAAATTGTAGGCGGCGGTCGGAACGAAAAACTCCGTGTCGCCCGTCCAGCCCATGCGCTCGTCGCGTTGCGGGCAATCGGTGGGGACTTCCAGATAGTTGCCTTTCTGGCCCCAGATGATGTTGCTGTAGAGCTGGTTCACCAGCGGGCTGGAACAGGCAAAGGCGCCGGTCCGTGGAATATCCGAATGGACGACGATGCCGGTCACGGAATCCAGGGTTGGGGCAACCGTGGCGCCCCGCACTTCGACATAACGGAAGCCGTGAAAGGTGAATCGCGGCTCAAAGACGCTGGTGCCGTTGGTGGCAAGAATATAAAAGTCGGTCGCCGTTGCGCCGCGCAGGTTGGCGGTGTAAACCGTGCCGTCGGGGTTGAACATTTCACCATGCCGCACGGTGATACGGTCGCCGGCGTTGCCACTGATTTTCAGCCGGACCCAGCCGACCATGTTTGCCCGAGATCAAAAGTGTAGCAACCCGGCTGAGGCACGGTCAGGTTGGTGGCCGGTAAAGTTTCCAGGCAGCGGGAGGGTTCCGTCACCGCCGCCTGCACGAAGGCGCCGCCGCCGGGAAATGAATCGGGATTGCCATAGAGCGCCTGAATGATGTTCAAGGTCAAGCCGCCGCCACCAAGCGTGACCACGGAATTTTCCGCGAAGGATTGCGTCTGGTTGGTGCCGCCGAGCGTGAAATTGAGCTGCAAGGTCTTCGCAATCCCGTACGCAGGGTCGCCGCCCATGCTGGTATTGTTCGCCGTGAAATTGAGCTGATTGTTGGATTCAAAACCGGCCACGATGGCGGTCACGTCATTGAAGCCGCCGCTGGATGAACTGGTGCCAGTCAACACGGGCGACCAGGCGCTGTCGTCGAAATTGGTGGCATCCCAGCCGGGCATTTCCAGCCGGGCGTCGTAAGCCGAACCGAGGAGGAGGTCGCCGTATAGAATTGGACCATAGCTGGCCTTCCAGGAGCCATCGGTGGCAATGGTCTGCGTTGTGCCGTCGGAAAGCTGGAGGACGAGTTGCGCGAGGAGACGGGGGTTGCCGCCGTAATTCCGGCGCGTGCCTTTGAAAGCCAGATCGCTGGCATACCAGCCGTCGCCGAGGATCGCGCTCAAAGTGTTCGAGCCACTTTGCATCATGGCCGTCACATCATAGGTCTGGTAATAGACGCGCTTGGTGAATTGCGTCCAGCCCGGCGCGAGCACATCGTTGCCGACCTTTTGGCCGTTGAGATGCAATTCGTAGGCGCCCAAAGCGGTCACATAGACGGTCGCGTTGGTTACAGTCTGCCCGACCACGAAGGATTTGCGCAGGTAAGGCGCTGGAATGCGGGAGATATCGTTGAGGGCCGGAGTGCCCCAGGGTGTGCCCGTGCTTTCCGCGGCGGGCCAGGCGGAATCATTGAAATTGGTCTGGGTCCAGTTGGCCGGCGGGTTCTGCGCGGCTTTCCAAGAGGTGTCAACCGGGAAGTTGGTGACGGCACCGGAGGCGAATTGCACCACCAACTGGCCGATCACGCTCGCCGACTGGGCGTCGCTGTTGGTGGCGGAAAGCGCGAGGACGTTGGTGCCGGTGTGCAGCGCGGGCGTGACATTGACGCGGGCGGTGGCTTCCCAGCGCATGGCGGTGTTGGTGGCGGGCTGGTTGTTGACAAACACATTGCAGAAATTGTCGGCATACAGCGCGAAGACCGCGTTGGTGACGGTCTGGCCTACGGGAATGACGATTTGCCGGCGAAGCGAAGACTGGTTGACACCGGCCTGGGCCTGGGCGGCGGGGAAACGAATCCAGCCGAGGCCGGAAGTGTTGAACAGCGCATTGTTCGTTACCTGCTGTGGCGTGGGCGAATACGCCGCATCGTAGCCGATCCATTGCGCGGTCCAGTCCGTTGGATTCAGCAAGCCCATGGACCATTGCGCGGGCGCGCTCCAGGCGGAAACAGCGTCATTTCCGTCGTAAACCCGGACCTGCCAGAAGCACCGTTTTCCGCTCGTCAGAGGCTGGCCGGCGTACAGAATGTCCACGGTCCCGGAGCTGGTGACCTTGCCACTGTCCCACAAATCCGCCGCGCCCGGCGTGGAACCGACCTGAAGTTGGTAGGCGGATTGGGTTTCACCGCGGAACGCGGTTCCTTGTCCGACACTTTGGAGCTGCCAGGAGAGACGGGGAGTGATGTCACCAATGCCGAGCGGATTGACGCGTTGTCCGCAACGCAAATTGACCGGCTGCAATTGTCCCTGCGCGTGAGCGATATTTCCGCACGCCGCCAGCCCAATAACGAAAAGCACCACCTTGAGAAACCTATTTGGCATAAACATCGAGAATCCCGTGGAGCATGGCACCGACGGCGTATAATTGCAATCAGAATGCGGGGTTACGGCGCAGATTTTATTCAGATTTCTTCGGGTTTTGTAGCGTTTCATGAAATACCGCGGCTATTTACACGCTTATGAATCTGCGCAAAAAAATCTCCCCCTATCCTCCCTGCTGAAGCGACAAAAGGCGACGCAAACCGGCCTGGGATGACCGTTCGTTCCAGGATGAAGTTCTTACAATGTGGAGCGCGGTGGCTTACCAATGCGTGGGGCGATAGTCCTTGAAGAACTTGCCCCAGAGGTGTTCGCCCGTGTTGAAGCCGGAGATGATGGGGTCCACAATCCGGGCCGCGCCATCCACGATGTCCAACGGCGGGTGGAAACGGTGGTCCCGGATCTTGCGGGCGGCGATGCTCGCGGGGTCTTCATCTGAAACCCAGCCGGTATCCACGCTGTTCATATGGATACCGTCCGCATGGTAGTCAGCCGCGGAAGTGCGGGTCATCATGTTGAGCGCGGCCTTCGCCATGTTGGTATGAGGGTGGCGGGTGGTCTTGAACTTGCGGTAGAACTGGCCTTCCACAGCGGAGACGTTGACGATGTGTTTGTCCCGTTCGGGGGCGCGGAGCATGAGCGGTTTCAAGCGGGCGTTGAGCAGGAAGGGCGCGATGGCATTGACGAGTTGCACTTCCAGCAATTCCACCGACGGCACTTCGGCGAGCGTGAGCCGCCAGGAGTTGCGTTCGCGCAAGTCCACCTGCTGCAAATCCTGATCGAGACGGCCTTCGGGAAATAAATGTTTTTGAGCGGTGAGTTCTTCCGGCAACAGCGGCAATTGCGACAGGGCGGCGGCATGGACAAGACCGGCGGTTTCGTCTGGGCGGGTTTCACGCGGCCCGGCGAAATTTCCTTCCGACAACAGGTGGTAGCCACGCAAGCCTTCGTAGGCGCCCAGCAACCGCCGCGCGGGGTCCGGGAGATTTTGCAGCGGGCCGGTTTCCTGTTCCATCATGTGTTCGTAAAACTCCGGCGGGCGGCGCACGGTCTGGCAGGCGTTGCTTATGATAAAATCCAAGCGCGCGCGTGTGGCGAGCAAGTGGCGGCAAAACGCCTCGACCGAGGGCGTGTGGCGCAGATCCAGTCCGAAAATTTCCAGGCGATGCCCCCATTGGGCAAAGTCGGGTTCCCGGGCATAGCGGGCGGCTGAATCCCGGGGAAAACGGGTGGTGACGATCAATTGCGCGCCGGAACGCAAGAGTTTGATGCCGGCTTGGTAGCCGATTTTCACTCGCCCGCCGGTGAGCAGGGCCACGCGACCGCTGAGATCGGCGAGCTCAGTGCGCTTGCGATAGTTCGACTCCGCGCAGGCGGGGCAGAGTTGGTCGTAGAAATGATGAATCCGGGAGTAGTCCCGCTTGCAGATATAACAGTTCTGCGGCTCCACGACTTCGCGGAAATCCGGGTCCTCGACCTCCTGCTGGTCGGCCGAGGCCGGCGGTATGGCATTGGGTGTGGTGAAGACCGGTTTGCCGCGCAATTCGCGAATGCCGGTGGCTTTCAATCTGGCTTCGTCACGCCCGAGTTTGCCGGCCTTGTGCAGACGTTGCTGCGCCTTGGTGAGTCGGCGGCGTTGCTTGACGTCCGGGCAAAACACTTCGCCGGCGGCTTGCAGAAAGCGGGTGCGCTCCTCGTGGGACAATCCGGCCAGAAGCGTGCGGTCAGCGGCAACGGCTTCCAGGAGTTCGGCGGCGGTTCGGAGCCGTTTGGTCAAAGATTCGGCGCCGGCGATTGGCTGGTTCTGGACGGGAGTTTTAATGCGGTGGCTAGACGTGAAAACAGGTTGCTGTCAGAATGGTGGAGCCGACAGGGATCGAACCTGCGACCTTCTCATTGCGAACGAGACGCTCTACCAACTGAGCTACGACCCCGCACCAATCGGCTCAGAAAATCAGATATTAGCCGCAAAATTGCAAGCAGTGTTTTAGCAATCACGTCCCGCCAAGCGATTGCGCGTTGGCTTCATGCGGCATTTCCGGCTCGATGCATTTGTTGTGCTGCCGCCACGGCAACTGCTTCACAAGATACTGGCCGCCAAAGGAAGCAGGCTTCCAGGAGACGCTCCTCAACGTTACAAACTTGTCGCAAATTTGCTCGCGTGACCAGGCGTTTTGGTTATGATACTGCCGATCAGAAGCGTTGCGAAGCTGTTCCACGCTGAATCTGTATTGACCTTATGGCCGTTCCCAAACAACTGGCGACGAATGCGCTGAACGAAACGTTCGGCGGGGTCACTTACCATATCGAAGGCGAGCTGGTGCCAGTCCTGCATCTGGAACTCAGCGCCACCGGCATTTATTTCGAACATCATATCCTGTTGTGGAAGGATCCGGCGGTGCAGGTCGAACTCAAACCCATGAAGGGCGCGCTGAAGCGCATGCTGGCGGGGATGCCGGTTTTCCTGACCGGGGCGAGAGGCCCGGGCCGGATTGCCTTCAGCCGGGACGGTGTCGGGCACGTGTTCGCGCTGCACTTGACGCCCGGGGCGGGCGTGGATGTGCGGGAACATCAATTTCTGGCGGCGACGGACACGATTGACTTCACGTTCACGCGGGTCAAAGGCGCGGCGAACATGCTGCTGGGCGGGACGGGATTTTTTATTGACACGTTCTCATGCCCGGCGCGCGAAGGCATACTTTGGCTGCACGGTTATGGGAACGTGTTTGAAGTCACGCTGGCCCCCGGGGAGCAGATTGACATTGAGCCCGGCGGGTGGATTTACAAGGAGCGGACAGTGAAAATGGACACGGTTTTCCAGCGGCTGACGACGGGTATTTTTGGCGGCGCGGGGCAGATTTTTTGGAACCGTTTCACCGGCCCGGGAAAAATTGCGCTGCAATCCATGTATCTGCACGCGGAAACGGCAGAGTAGGCGTCCTGGCGAGTCCGCGCGCCCGAAGCCGGGATTTCGCGCAGCGCAGTTATCCCACGAGCGGACCGGCTTGATTCGCGGCCATTGCGGCGGCGGGCTTGGGCATGGTGCGGGTTGTATTCTCCAGCCGTTGATGCAGTTCGGGTTCCCAGCCTTCCGTCAGATAACGGAACACCCAGCCGCGCTCGCGATGAAGCCGGTGGTACGCTTCCGCCAGATCCAGCACGAGGGTCAGCCGGCGATTTGGGCAGTTTAATTCGCCGGTGTCGTGGGTCGCGACCAGCTTGAAGCCCATGACCCGCAGATGGAATTCATAAGGGCTGTGGCGTTCGCCTTCAAAGACATCGGTCACGTAATGCGTGTAATCCCGAGCCAGGGTTTCGTGCGCGGCGGCCCGCATGAGGGCCACGGCCACCAGCACATTGGCCCGGTGCTCGGGCAGCACGGCAAACCGGCCGATCTCGGCGACGCGGCTGTTGCGGATGAACGCGTCCAAATCCAGCCCGCGTTCCACCAGCTTGAACCCGTAAGTCCGGTACAACTCAAGCGGCGGCGAATAAAGAACGCGAACCA
>Ga0206996_1133_pt1 | contig 16634 bp, 12 predicted proteins | sample Alteio_BWMinCont_2_FD_153467 | JGI IMG/M metagenome (GOLD analysis project Ga0206996, IMG submission 153467) | Enriched cells from forest soil in Barre Woods Harvard Forest LTER site, Petersham, Massachusetts, United States -... | ecosystem: Environmental > Terrestrial > Soil > Temperate forest >...
CGGTTCAAGACTCTTTGTATTTTATGCAGCTTTTTAGAGGAAAGCTATGATTGATCTGGCAATTTATATACATTTACGCTCCTCAAAAGTAAGAAATATAATGACAACACTTAAGAAGATCGCAGTGGTATCGGCGAATGACAATTTGGTCATTCTGTGTAGCAGGAAAACTAATTTCCAGGCCCTTGGTTTGAATGAGACAGAAGCCAACTTCGTGAAATCGGAGCTGGAACAAGACAAGAAGCAGGTGGTACTGAACCAGTTCAGGCGTTTTATTTTTGTTCAACTGATTCCTGAAAAAAAATCAGGAGCCCAAACATTGGAAGCTATTCGCAGGGCTGGAGATGGCATTGCCAGGGTTTGTAATGAATTTAAAATAAAAGCCGTCTCTATAGCGGATACAGAAAACAAACCAACATTGGCCCTGGCCCTGGCTGAAGGCATGGCCCTGGGGAATTACCAGTTTATTAAATATAAGAGTGACAAGCGCACCGAATTGCATAGCTTGAATCTGATTTGCATAAACAGCAAAAACCTCAAAGAGGTTGAGTTGTCAAATCTGAGCATCTCTGTAGAGGCCACTTTTATCGCTCGATCGCTGGTTAATGAGCCAGTCAACCATCTGAATGCTGTTAAGCTTGCAAAGGAGTTTGAGCGTCTTGGTAAAGAAGCCGGATTCCAGGTCGAAGTGCTAAGTGAAGCCAAGATTCAATCATTGAAAATGGGCGGACTCCTTGCTGTCAATCAGGGCAGTATTGACCCACCGACTTTTACGGTGATGGAATACAAACCCAGAGGTGCCAAAAACAAACGCCCTTTTGTCCTGATCGGAAAGGGTGTGACCTATGATACGGGCGGGTTAAGTCTTAAACCAACCGCTAATTCAATGGACCTGATGAAATGTGATATGGCAGGAGGAGCAGCTGTAGGTGCTTTGATGTATGCCATAGCCAAGGCAAAACTCAAAGTACATGTGATCGCTTTGGTTCCTGCAACGGATAACAGGCCTGGAGAAAATGCGTTTGCACCTGGTGATATTATTACGATGATGAGTGGACAAACCGTGGAAATGCTCAACTCGGATGCGGAGGGAAGGATGATCCTTGCCGATGCCCTTCATTATGCAAAACGTTACGAACCGGAGTTGGTATGCGAATTCTCCACGCTTACAGGAGCGGCAGCGGCTGCTATAGGAGGTGGAGGAATAGTGGTTATGGGGAATGCAAATGAAAGTTATAAAAACAAACTGAAAAAAAGCGGGGAAGAGGTTTTTGAACGTCTGGCTGAATTCCCATTCTGGGAAGAGTATGATGAAATGCTCAAATCGGAAATCGCGGATATGAAAAATATAGGGGGTCCTACCGCGGGAGCAATCACTGCCGGTCGGTTCCTCCTGAAGTATACCAACTATCCATACATGCATTTTGACATTGCCGGTCCGGCATTTATTGCTGGGAAAGACGGATACAGACCCAAAGGCGCAACTGGCGTAGGGGTCAGGTTAATGTTCAATTTTTTCAAGAATCTTTGATTCGTCAAAGAAGATTAACTAAAAGAGAATTATGTCAGAAAATAAAATACGGGTCGGAATTTCTCAAGGTGACATCAACGGTATCGGTCTGGAGGTTATCATGAAGACTTTTCAGGATCCTGCGATCTTAGAACTCTGCACACCTGTGCTGTTCAGCTCTCAGAAAACTGCGGCATTCCACCGGAAATTGCTTAACATAGAAGACTTCAGCTTCAATTATATGAGAGCCGGAGAAACACCTAATCCGAAGAGAGTAAACCTGGAGAGTTGTTATGAAGAAGAAGTTGCCATTGAACCAGGTCAGGGCAGTGCCCTTGCAGGAAAGTATGCCCTTCGTTCTCTGGAAGCTGCCTGCGACGCCATTGAAAAAAAGGAGATAGATGTGCTCGTTACCGCACCGATTGATAAGCATACGATTCAGAGCGAGGAATTTAAATTTGCCGGGCATACAGAGTATCTGAAAATGCGTTTTGGAAACCCTTCAGCCCTAATGCTGCTTGTATCAGATGACTTGAAAGTAGGAGTGGTGACCGGGCATATTCCGTTGAAAGAGGTAGCTGCTTCGATTACCCAGGAGTCTATCCTTGAAAAGCTAAACCTGCTGCATCAGACGCTCATTAGTGATATTGGAATCCGCAAGCCCAAAATAGCGGTGTTAGGACTCAATCCACATGCTGGTGACTTGAGTACTATCGGTAAAGAGGAGGAAGAGATTATCATCCCTGCGGTGAACAAGGCTAAAGCTCAAAATATGATGGTTTGGGGCCCATTTCCTGCTGATGGCTTTTTCGGGAATGCATCTTTCAAGAAGTATGATGCAGTTCTTGCGATGTACCATGATCAGGGCCTGATCCCTTTCAAAACAATCGCCTTTAGCACCGGAGTAAATTTTACAGCAGGACTTAGAATAATCCGAACTTCCCCTGACCATGGAACGGCTTATGATATTGCCGGAAAAAACCTGGCCGATGAGACCTCTTTCAGAAGAGCGGTCTATCTGGCCTGTGATCTATACAGAAAACGAAAAGAGTATGAGGAGTTAACTGTTAATCCACTAAAAATCACACAGTTGAAAAAGGAAAGAAGCTGATCTTAAAAACATTTATCGTGTGAAAAACGGGATTTATCTACCAGAATTACTAGAAAATATCCATTTTTGATCCAGTATTTGATGATTTTGAGCGAAATATTCAAAATCTTATTTTAATGTCTGTTTGGTGATGTGGCTTTAATTTTTACCTTTGCAACCTTTTCATGTAAAACATGCCAACGGCAAATCAGTACATCATACAGTTTGCCAATTTGCCTCTGGGAAGGCATGAGTTTGTCTTCCAGGTGAAAGATTCGTTCTTTACAAAATTTGAAAACTCAGAAATCCGGAAAGGGGATTTTAAGGTAGAGGTTGGATTACAGAAACAGGCCATTATGCTGGTCATGACATTCAGGATCAAGGGGAAGGCAATGCTTGAATGCGATCGTTGCGGTGATGAGTGCCAGTTGAAGATAGAAGGAGAGCAGAGCCTGATTGCAAAACTGGATGGGGGAGTTGAAGAGGAAGGGGATGAGATCGTTATGCTGTCCTCCTCAGCAAGTGAGCTTGAAATTTCTTCGTTTATTTATGAGTTTATCATACTATCTCTTCCTTTGAAGAGAATGCATACAGGAAAGAAAGGTAAAAACGCCTGTAATCCTGAAGTGATACGAAAACTGGAAGAGATTGCAGTACACTCGGAGAAGCAGGAAGATCCGCGGTGGAACGACTTGAAAAACATTAAATTATCTTAATATTTTATCTGAATACGCATCCATTAACTAAAAAATAAAGCAATGCCAAATCCTAAACACAAACACTCCAAAAGCCGCAGTGCAAAGCGGAGAACTCACTACAAGGCGAGTGCTCCAACTATTAGCACATGCTCAAACTGTGGTGCTCCTGTGCTCTATCACCGCGTTTGCGGAGAGTGTGGACACTATAGGGGTAAACAAGCCATAGAAAAGTCAGTCACTGCTTAAGAGGATATGATGAAGGAAATCAGAAAAGTCAGTTCATTAATTGAAATTTCTGATTTCCTTTTTTATTCACCTTCTGCGATTTTTTCATCTCTGATACCAGACATTCGCTTATGAATATAGCGATTGACATTATGGGTGGTGATTATGCACCCCGGGCTACTGTTCACGGAGCCATACTGGCTCAGAAAGAACTGCCCCCGCATGTAAAGATTATCCTGATCGGTGATCAGGCTCAAATACTCCCCCTTCTGAAAGAATTTAAGGCGGAAGCCGGTTCTTTCGACATCATCCATACAACGGATGTAATTGGTATGGGGGAACATCCTACCAAAGCCTTTTCTCAAAAGCCCAAATCGACAATTGCAATTGGTTTCCAACTTCTTAAAGAAGGGAAAGCGGATGCCTTTGCCAGCAATGGAAATACCGGTGCTATGTTGGTTGGAAGTATGTTTTCAGTTAAAACAATCGCAGGGGTGATCCGACCCTGTATTACATCTGTTTTGCCTAAAGAAAGCGGTGGAGTAGGATTAATACTGGATGTAGGTACAAATGCCGATTGTAAGCCGGATGTGCTTTATCAGTTTGGTATCCTTGGCTCTCTTTGTGCTGAGCATGTTTATGGAATAAAAAACCCTAAAATAGGATTATTGAATATAGGAGAAGAACCAGAGAAAGGAAATCTGGTCACCCAGGCCGCCTACAATATGATGAAGGATACCAAAGATTTTAATTTCATCGGAAATGTGGAAGGGCGTGATCTTTTTGATGACAAGACTGATGTAATTGTCTGTGATGGATTTACAGGAAATGTAGTTCTGAAAGAAGCAGAAGCATTCTATACTATTTTGAGGAAAAGAAATCTCATGGACGAATATTTCAGCCGCTTCAACTATGAGAATTATGGAGGAACACCGGTTCTTGGGATTAATTCCAATGTAATCATAGGACATGGTATCTCAAGTGAAATAGCAGTGAAAAATATGATCAAGCTGGCGAAAGATGTGGCTGAAGCCAAACTTCACGAAAAGATCAAACATGCCTTTCAATGAAAAAAATCACCGCTGCGATTACAGGTGTTGCCGGGTATATACCAGATTATATTCTATCCAACAAAGAGTTGGAAAAGATGGTTGATACAACAGACGAGTGGATACTGAGCAGAACCGGAATCAGTGAGCGCCGCATTTTGAAAGGAGAAGGGCAGGGCACTTCTGTAATGTGTGTTGAAGCAGTGAACCGTCTGCTTGAGAAAAAGAAAATTTCACCCCTGGATATTGATTTAATCATTGTTGCTACCGTAACGCCTGATTATGAATTTCCTTCAACCTCCAATATTGTCTGTGATAAGGTAGGTGCAAAAAATGCCTGGGGCTACGACCTTAGTGCTGCCTGTTCAGGGTTTCTATTTGCGTTGACAACGGGGGCACAGTTTATTGAAACGGGTCGCTGCAAGAAAGTGATCATCGTAGGTGGGGATAAAATGTCATCTATTATTGATTATACGGATCGCTCCACCTGCATTATCTTTGGAGATGGGGCAGGGGCAATACTCCTTGAGCCGGATCCGGACGAAATGGGTATTCAGGATTTTATTCTTAAAACAGACGGGTCGGGTATCAAGCATCTTTACATGAAAGCAGGAGGATCGGCATATCCATCATGCCGGGAAACAGTTGATAGGCGGGAACATTTTGTTTATCAGGAAGGTCAGGCCGTGTTTAAAAGCGCCGTTAAGGGAATGGCGGATGTCTCAGCCGAACTTCTCGAAAAAAATAAACTAACCGGCGCTGATATACAGTGGCTGGTTGCACATCAGGCGAATAAGCGAATAATTGAAGCTACTGCTGAAAGAATTCAGCTGGCTCCTGAAAAAGTGCTGATGAATATTCAGAGATATGGTAACACGACTGCCGGAACCATACCATTGCTGATGTGGGATTATGAACAGAAATTTAAAAAAGGAGACAATATTGTAATTTCAGCCTTTGGAGGTGGCTTCACCTGGGGTGCAATTTATCTCAAGTGGGCCTATAACAGCCCAAATAAATAATAAACCGAATCATTAACTCAATACCACCTAAAATGAAAATAACTGAAATTCAGGATCTGATCAAGTTCGTTGCAAAATCGGGGGTAAGTGAAGTGGAACTGCAGGATAAGGATTTCAAGATCATCATCAAAACCGGTAACGTAAAAGGGAAATCGGCTGAGCCGGTAATGATGGTTCAGGCCCCTCAGGTGCAACAGCCTGTTCAGCAACAGATCCAACAGGTTCAGCATGCTCCGGAGACAAAAACTCCGGAAACTAAAAAGAATGATGCTGCCAATGACGAGTCTAAATACGTGACTATAAAATCTCCGATGATCGGTACTTTTTACCGCCAGAGTGGTCCCGATAAGCCTGTATTTGCTAATGTTGCAGATGAAATAAAACCAGGTAAAGTAATCTGTATCATTGAAGCGATGAAGCTTTTCAATGAGATTGAATCGGATATTACAGGACGTATAGTGAAAGTCCTGGTTGATGATGCGACCCCGGTTGAATACGATCAGCCCCTTTTCCTTGTTGAACCGATGTAAATCAAGAAGATGTTTAAAAAAATACTTATTGCTAACAGGGGAGAAATTGCCTTACGCATTATTCGCACCTGCAGGGAGATGGGAATCAAGACGGTGGCCGTATATTCTACTGCAGATAAAGATTCCCTGCACGTAAAATTTGCTGATGAAGCAGTTTGCATTGGTCCACCACCAAGCAAAGATTCTTATCTGAACATTCCAAACATTATAGCTGCCTGCGAGATTACAAATGCCGATGCCATACACCCTGGCTATGGCTTTCTGTCTGAGAATTCAAAATTTTCACGAATTTGCCAGAAGCATAATATCAAATTCATCGGAGCAACCCCGGAGCAGATCGATGCAATGGGTGATAAATCCAATGCCAAGGATACCATGCTTAAAGCGGAAGTTCCTTGTGTGCCTGGCTCAGCCGGATTGCTTGTGGATGCTGAACAGGCTAAAGGCATCGCCAGCGAAATCGGTTATCCGGTGATCATCAAGGCGACTGCAGGAGGTGGAGGGAGAGGCATGAGGATTGTATGGAAGGAAGAAGAACTTGCCGGACACTATGAATCTGCGTCAAAAGAAGCGGAAGCCGCTTTCGGGAATGGTGCGATGTATATGGAAAAATACATCGAGGAACCCCGACATATTGAAATTCAAATCGCAGGAGACCAGTACGGAAAAGTATGTCATCTGAGTGAAAGGGATTGTTCCATTCAACGCCGGCACCAGAAACTTATGGAGGAAACTCCATCTCCCTTTATGACACCTGAATTAAGGGAGAGAATGGGAGAGGCTGCTATCAAAGCGGGACTCGCTGTTGCCTATGAAGGGGTTGGGACTGTCGAATTCCTGGTTGACAAACACCGGAATTTTTATTTTATGGAAATGAACACGCGGATTCAGGTGGAGCATCCGATAACGGAAGAGGTGATTGACTATGACCTTATCCGGGAACAGATCCTGATCGCGGCAGGGGTGCCCATCTCCGGGAAAAACTACTACCCTCAGTTGCATGCCATCGAATGCCGTATCAATGCAGAAGACCCGTTCAATGGCTTCCGGCCTTCACCAGGAAGAATTACCACCCTCCATACTCCCGGAGGTCATGGTGTACGAATCGATTCTCATATCTACGCCGGCTATACCATACCTCCGAATTACGACTCTATGGTTGCCAAGGTGATTACCATGGCTCAAACAAGAGAAGAAGCAATCATGAAAATGAGCCGGGCACTTGGTGAATTTGTAATTGAAGGTGTCAAGACCACCATTCCTTTTCACCTTAGATTAATGAAGGATGAAAAATTCCTCAAAGGAGATTATACCACCAAGTTCATGGAAACCTTCGATCTTAAGGAATAGAGGCAGGTTAGAATTATTTCGAAATGGTGACCTGTACAGTCAGAAAAGAATAATTTTTGTCCAGGGGATTTATCTCGAAGGCTATTTTACTTTCGCTTTTGATTCGCATATCAACAAAGCCGACACCAGCTGTGGACCCTGAATGTAAAGCTTCCATATGACGCTCCTGAAGCATCGGCTTGTTCAGGCTATTAATGGAAATCAGATGTTCTGTGAGTGCCCCGGTCTTTGAATTCTTAATCAAATTTCCTGCAGTCAGGACATAGGAATCATTTCTTTCACCGATCAGGAACATTCCTGTTTTCCCTTCTTTATCTGTAACCGGATCATCGGCATGTTGGTACACATTCTGTAACAGTTCAACAACCACATTGAAAATTTTATACCTCAGCAAGTGGTCCCTTTCATCCTGAATGCTCGCCTCCGTCATGGAGAGGATGCCCTTTACTATTTCCTGTGTAAAATCTCCACTGTAAATCAGGTTTAGGCTGTTGTCAACCATGAGCTGATGCATCTGCTTGGAAGCATCCAGTTTGTGATCAGAAAGATCTTGTTCAGGTCCCTCCGTTGAGATTTTCAGCTGAAAATAGAAATAGGAGATGGCATCATTAATGTCAGAGAAATCAAATGCCAGCTTGTTACCCGATTTCCGTGCCATCTCTACCAAGCCAAGCCCTGCGCCTCCTTTTTCGGAAAAGGTACCCTGGGTCAGTATTTCGTTGGAATAGGTTTTTAGTGCATCCTTATCCAGGCTATTTACATGCTCAAGTTTTTCCCGGAGGGATTTTATTTCTTTTTTATCAATCGAATTCGCTGAAGTAAGATAATACTGCTGTTTGAGCGATTGAATGATAAAGAAACTGGAAGAGTTTAATTTACTCGTGGGTGCAATTTCACTATGTCTGGCAACATTCTGAAGGGATTCAACCATTACAAAATAAAGCTTCTTTTTGACCTTTGTCGATTCCGCGTGTGAGTCAACAGCAGCTTCAGCAAAAGAAAGGATGTTGTCAGTTAACGCCTGGGAAAAGTCGCCGTTATAAACATAACTGAAATCTGACTGCTTTAGCAGGCAGTGCAAATCGTATACGAAGCTTAGATTCACAAGTGGGATTATGGTTATCCAAAAATAGAATAATTTCGGGAAGAAGAAAATTTTAGGGAATATTACCTCAGGCGGTAATTTTTTTGCTTTCGCGCAACAATTCCAGGACCGTCGCAGCTATTGCAGGGGCATCAAATCCACATTCCTGATAAAGTTCTTTCTGCTCCCCGTGCTCAATAATTGCATCTGGAATCCCCAGCCTTCTCACCTGAGCAGAATAATCGTGATCAGCCATGAATTCAAGTACTGCACTGCCCATGCCACCCATGATACACCCGTCTTCAATGGTAATAACCTTGCGGTACTTGGAGAAGACTTCATGAAGTAGCGTTTCGTCGAGAGGTTTGACAAAACGCATATCATAAAGAGCAGCACTGATGCCTTGTTTTTCGAGATCTTTGCAGGCCTGAAGGGCAATATTACCGATATGGCCAATGCTGAGGATGGCCACATCATTCCCTTCTCTTATCTTTCTTCCTTTTCCGATCGATATTTCTGTAAATGGGCGCTTCCAGTCGGGTAATACACCATTCCCCCTTGGATATCGTATTGAAAAAGGGAAGTTGTTTTTCTCGAGCTGGGCTGTATACATCAGATTTCGAAGTTCTTCTTCATTCATGGGGGCGGAGACGACCATGTTGGGAATGCACCTGAAAAAAGCCAGGTCGTAGGCTCCATGATGGGTGGGTCCATCTGCTCCGGCTAAGCCACCTCTGTCTAGACAGAATACTACATGCAGGTTCTGCAAGGCCACATCGTGAATAACCTGGTCATATGCCCTTTGCATGAAGGATGAATAGATATTGCAAAAAGGAATTAAACCTTGTGTTGCCAGTCCGGCAGAGAAGGTGACGGCATGCTGTTCGGCTATGCCCACGTCAAAAGCGCGGTCAGGCATAGCCTTCATCATGATATTCAAGGAACATCCGGAAGGCATGGCCGGAGTAATTCCCATTATTTTAGGATTGAGTTCTGCGAGCTCCACAATAGTGTTTCCGAAAACATCCTGATACTTTGGAGGCTGAGGTTCCTTTGGAACCACTTTGATGATTTCTCCTGTATCCTTGTTAAATAATCCGGGGCTGTGCCAAAGGGTCTGATTGCCTTCCTCCGAGTATTTATATCCTTTACCTTTTTGAGTGAGGGTATGAAGAATTTTTGGTCCCGGAATATTTTTCATGTCTTCAAGGATCTTCTTCATTCTGATCACATCATGTCCATCGACTGGTCCGAAATAGCGGAATTTAAAAGATTCAAAAAGGTTGCTTTGTTTAAGCAGTGTGGTTTTTATCCCATTTTCAATTTTGGAAACAATCTCCTGTGCATTAGGGCCGAACTTGGAAATTTTGCCAAGCAAGTTCCATATATCGTCTTTGAAGCGATTATAGGTCTGGGAAGTGGTAATATCAGTAAGGTATTCTTTGAGTGCTCCCACATTGGGGTCTATGCTCATGCAGTTGTCATTCAGAACAACAAGTAGATTGGAGTTGGCAATTCCGGCATGGTTCAGTGCTTCAAAAGCCATGCCTGCAGTCATCGCCCCATCACCGATTACGGCGATTACATTTCGGTCTTTCTCCCCCTTGTACTTGGAACCTACTGACATGCCTAATGCGGTAGAGATAGAGGTAGAGGAATGTCCTACCCCCATAGCATCATACTCAGATTCTTTCCTTTTAGGGAAACCACTGATGCCTTTATAAAGCCTATTCGTTTGAAAACGGGAGCGGCGTCCGGTCAGAATCTTGTGTCCGTAAGCCTGATGGCCTACGTCCCAGACCAGCTGATCATAAGGGGTATTGAAAACATAATGAAGGGCTACGGTCAATTCCACTACACCAAGGCTGGCACCGAAATGTCCGCCTTTTTTGGAGACTACATCCACGATATATTGCCTGAGTTCTTTACAAACCTGAGGAAGTTCATCCTCCTTCAGTTTGCGAAGGTCTGATGGGAATTCAATCTTAGAAAGCAGCTCTCCTGCCTGAAAATCCATTTTTGGGGTATATTCCCGTAAAGGTAAGGAAATTATCCCTTTTTAGACTTATCTGGCAGCAGAAAGAGGATAAAGATGGTGATTACAGGCAAGAAAAACCCAATGATGAACCAAACTCGAAAGGGTCTTCCCATCTGCCTTGCAAGATTCCCTGCAATGGTCGGGAAAATGGTCAGCGCAGATACCAGCATGGAGGTCAAAAAGAGTATTCCCATGTTACAATAATCAGATCATGCCTTTACCTGATAAACGTCACGCTTTACGAAGATTCTGCAAATCAGAATGAAAAATGGCACATACATCAATGCTGAGGAAAGTTTCAGATGAGAGAGAATTTTCTCGGAACGGACCTTCTGATTCTCTGACATAATATACATAACCGGAACCAGGATTAAGGTAAGGAAAGTAGCAAAACTCAATCCGAAAATCATGGTCCACGAAAGCGGCCCCCAGAAAGCTACGCTGTCGCCTCCAAAATAGAGATGAGGATTCAGTTCCGTAAACAGGGTGGTGAAATCAATATTCAAGCCTACCGCGAGGGGTATCAGACCAAGAATTGTAGCGGAGGCTGTAAGGATAACCGGGGTCATCCTTGTTTTTCCTGCTTCTACAATAGCATCATAGGCCGTCATGCCCTGGGCCCTCATCAGATCTGCAAACTCAACAAGCAGGATTCCGTTCCGGACCACTATACCGGCGAGTGCAATAATACCCACACCAGTCATTACGATAGACATATCCATCTTGAAAATAGCAACACCGAGCAGCACTCCGATGATACTGAAAAAGATTTCAGTAAAGATGATGAGGGGCTTAGAGATGGAGTTAAATTGGATAACCAGGATCAGGAATATCAGTCCCATTGATGCAAGCATCGCATTTCCAAGAAAGGAACCGGTTTCTTTCTGATCTTCCTGAGCTCCTGTCATGGTGATAGAGACATCGTCGGCTTTATGATACCCGGCAATCGCATTCTGCACCTTGGCTACAACCTCGTTTGCATTGAATTTATTTTCATCCACGTTTGACGATAGGGAGATAATCCGTTTCTGGTTTTTACGTTTGATGGCTCCATAGGTATTTTCATAACGGATATCGGCAAAAGTAGCCAGCGGAACCTGACGGATCTGCCCGTTCATGGCCATATCCCGATACGTGATTTTCAGGTTACGCAGGGCATCCACATTGTTCCGCTGATCTTCCTTATACCTGACCTGGATTGGATATTCATCTTTCAGATCTCTGAATTTCGCATATTGATCCTGCCCAAAAACACCATTTCTTATTTCTGAGCCTATCTGACCTGCTGAAATACCTTCTCTGTTCGCTCGTTCCCTATCTACATCAAAAACAATTTCAGGTTTGTTGTTCAGAAAGTCCGATTTCAGCTCCTGAACACCTTCGACATGAAGTGAATCGAGGTAATGTTTCAGTTGGGTGGAGGTTGTAATTAAGGATTCCAGGTTATCTCCGGTGATTTCAATGTTTACAGGTTTAGGAACCGGCGGGCCGGCTTGCTCATGCGCTACCGTAATTTGAGCTCCTGCAACACCTTTCACCGCTTTTTCAATGGCTGCAAAGAGATCAGCGGTGGATTTACCATGCCTTTCTCCAAAGGGAACGAAAGACACCGCAATCCGTCCTTTGTTCGGATAGGTACCCTGATCTTCATCCTGAGGATCTGTTACAGCAACAGTCACATTGGTAATTACAGAGGAAACGATAGGATTGGTTTTCCCCTTGGTATTATCAATACCAAGTACCGTATTGACCTTCGCTTCAACGGTTTTCATGACTTCATTGGTATAGGCCTGATCTGTACCCACAGGAAGACTCACATAGATATAGGTAAAATTAGGATCTGCAGAAGGGAAGAAAACCACTTTCGGGCCTCTGATTGAAAAGAATACCAGGGAAAAAATAAAGAGGCCGATTGTTCCGATAAGTATCCTCCCGGGATGCCGGAGACATTTAACAAGAAGATTCTCGTAACCCCGAACAACTGAAGGCCAAACTTTGGTTTGGAATTTCCGGATCCAGGCGAGCAGGACAAAATGATTCAGGAGATTCAGGAGGAGGAGGAGGATCAGGAAATTTCCAAATCCGAAGTTCCTGGCTGCATAAAAGATCAAGGCAAGTGCTCCAAATACAATCGTTGAAATGATAGTTCCCTTTGTAAATGTTGGTTTTGTGCCTTCAGCTGTTTCCTTGTGAGGTTTCATAAATCCGACCGCAAATACAGGGCTGATAATATAAGCTACAAAAAGGGAAGCCATCAGCGTTATGATGAGTGTAATAGGGAGGAAGAACATGAACTCTCCGATTACACCTTTCCAGAAGGCCAGAGGAATAAAGGGTGCAAGAGTTGTGAGTGTTCCGGCAAGAACGGGAAGGAATACTTCCCCGGCTGCTGTCTTAGCTGCATCTTTTATTTTCCTTTTTCCGTTTCCGAAAATACGGTGTGTGTTTTCAATAACCACGATAGCGTCATCCACTACAATTCCCAGGGCAAGGAGGAATGAGAAGAGGACAATCATATTCATCGTAAAGCCAATAGTTGGCATGATGAGGAAGGCAATAAACATACTCAGAGGCACTGACATGGCCACAAAAATGGCATTGGTTGCCCCCATGAAGAACATCAAAATAATAGTTACCAGTATAAAACCAATGATAATGGTATTGATGAGGTCATGAAGAGTAAGACGGGTTTGAAAACTCTGGTCGCCAGTGGTTACGATATTCAGATCCTTAGGCAGTACCTTACGCATATTCGTAAGGATATCCTGAATTTTGTCTGTTGCTTCGATCAGGTTCGCTCCGGAACGTTTGACAATGCTAAGCGTAATAACATTTTTACCACCGAGGCGGGCATAACTCTGCTGCTCTGCATAGGTATCCTTGACTTCAGCTATATCTTTGAGGTATATCGGTGCACCGTTCGGGGATTTAATGATCATGTTGCGGATTTCATCCACATCCTTAAATTCTTTCTTTACGTTGATTGTCCTCCTCAAGCCTTCCATCCTCACATCTCCACCGGAGATGGTCAGGTTTTCGTTTCCAACAGCCATCTTGATATCATACATAGAGATCTCTGCCGCCTGCATCTTGAACATATCTACATTGATCTGGATCTCCCTGTCGAGAGCCCCTATGATATCGGCCCGGGTCACCTCTTTCATGGATTCAATCCGGTCCTTGATCTGGTCAGCGTAGTTTTTGAGTTTGTTCAGGTCAAAGTCGCCTGAGAGGTTGACATAGAGTATCGGGATCTGGGAAAGGTCCACATCCTGTACACTGGGTTCCTGAGGAAGGTCTTTGGGGAGATCGGCCTTTGCTTTATCAATCTCATCCTTTACTTTTTGTTTGGCAAGATCAATCTTTACATCCGTATTAAACTCTACGGTGATAATGGAATAATTCTGATAAGAATTGCTGGTAATCTTTTTAACTCCTTCAATCGATTTTACTTTCTTTTCAATCGGTTTGGTTACCAGGTTCTCCATATTGGCTGGAGAGGTGCCGGGATAAACGGTAGAAATAAAAATTTTAGGAATCTTTATTTCCGGAAAGCTTTCCTTGGGGATGCTGTTGTAGGCGGCAAGTCCCACGAGCGTAATAATGATGGTCAGCACAAAAATGCTGATCTTATTATCAATAGCCCAACTACTGGGCTTAAATTCTTTTTCTAGATCCTTCATAAAGCGGATTATCAGAACAGATTAAAATTTGATTTCTTCTCCTTCGTTTAGCTCCTGAAACCCTTTAAGGATAACTTTGTCACCCTCCTTCAGGCCTTCTGTTATTTCTGCATTTCCGTTGTAGATATGACCCGCTTTAATCTTTAATTTATGAGCCTTGTTGTTTTCTGCTACAATTACAAAATCCCCTTCTTCGGCATGTTGAATAATATTCACCGGAACAACCAGGGCTTTGGGATTCACATAATCTACAATTTTCAGGATTGCGATCATGTTCGGGTGGTAGTCTTTTTTACGGTCCAGATTAACCTGCACTGTAAAGGTGCGGTTCAGCGGATTAATGACCTTGGCTGCGAAATCTATTTTGCCTTGAACGGAATCACCCATATCGGGGAAAATAATGTCAACAGCATCGCCTTTTTTAATTTTTCCTGCAAAAGCTTCCGATACTTCCCCTTTCACTTTCAGGTTGTCAAAATTAATGACGCGTATACCGGGCATCCCCGGTGCTGCCATCTGCCCAAGCCTTAGCGCCACTTCATCAACATTTCCGTTGATCGGAGAAATAATCCTTGAAAGGGCAAGCTGATCCTGCAGGGTAGCCATCTTTTTTTCAAGTCCTTCTTTCTGGTTTTTAGCACTCAGGTATTGCACTTCGGTACCGATCTTCTGATCCCAGAGGTTTTTTTGCTTGTCATACATGGTCTTTGAAAGTTCAAGTCCTGTCTGAAGTTCAGAGATACTTTGCAGGATAACCTTGTTATCTACTTCAGCGAGTATTTCGCCCTTGGTCACTTCATCGCCGACTTTCACATTGATCTTAGTCACTGCACCGCCCATCTGAGGACTCAGTGAGATGTTTTCATCCGCATCAATTCGCCCCTGTATTTCCACGTAATTGCGGAAGGACTGCTGTTGGGCGGCAAGCACTGAAACTTCAGGGATTTTTGCCTTAGCACTGGTATCCTTAGCGGCGGCAGCGGTTTCAATACCGGCAATTTTGGCGTTCAATTCGTCTCGTTGTTTTTTCAACTCGATCAGCTCTTTGTTTTTATCCGTTGCAGGGTGACAGGAAGCAAGGAAGAGAACAGCAAGGGCAGGAACAGCGTATATAGCTTTTTTCATAGTAGAAGGAAATAGACTTTTCATAAATCGTTATTTCAAAAGTGAACCGTTTGCCCTGTCAAAATCAACTTTCGCATTGAGGGCATCATACAATGCGCTGTAATAATTAGTCTGAGCTTCTTTAAGGGCGGATTCTGCATTCAGAACCTCCAGATTGGAACCGACACCTTGTTCGTATTTCTTTTTAGATACGTCATATATCTCCGTGGCCAGGTCAATGTTTTTTTTCTGGACCCCTAAAGTATTGGACGCATTGATCAGCTGTGTTTTTGCATTCGTAAATTCCAGGTCAAGACCTTGTTGAAGCGCTTTTATATCATTATCTGTTTTCATGATATTGAGCTTATTCTGCTGCACCCTGGCGTGTTTTTGTCCTCCGTCAAAAATAGGAACGGTTAACCGGAGTCCTACCAGGGAAGTGGCATACCAGGTGCCATTAGGGTCGGCAAAATCCACTTTTGTACGGTATGCTGACTCCGTTCCGCTTGCATAGGCTGCCAGGCTTGGAAAATAGCCATACCTGTTTTTCTTGAGCTCTAGGTAATTCATTTTCTGCTGTGTCTGAAGCAGGGAGAATTCTATTCTTTTGGCAGGATCGAACTTGTCATTTGCAGCAGCGTCGGGAGTGAGCAGCGCATCGTTAAGTCCATCAGTAACACTCAGCTTCGTCTGCTGATCCATTCCCATTTGGTATTTTAGAAGATTATAACTCAGGTCTGCAAAACGTTTGGTTTTATCGCGTTCAGTCATCAGGTTATTATAGTTAACCGTAATCCGATCAAGATCTATTTTCTCCACAAAGCCATTATCATTTAAGGCTTTAGTATCATCCAGGAGTTTTTTGATCCGGACAATGTTTGCATCCAGCAATGCCATGCGATCTTCCATGATCAGTACATTATAATAGGCCTTGGTTACAGCGGAAGCCACTTCAATACGGGTACGAACAGATGCTTTTTCACTGATCTCCATAAATCCTTTCATGGCCTTGAGGGCAAGGAAAAAGGTTCCGTCAAATATCATTTGCGAGGCATTAATACTTCCGGAAGCATTATACTGAGTTCCGAATTTCAGGCCAATGAAGGTGCCTGGTTTTCCTCCGAAGAATTCAGCAGGGATCAGGGAGGTAGGAAGGCTTAGATAATCACTCATATCTCCAGATCCATTAATCTGAGGCATGCCTATACCCAGGACTTCCTTTCGTTTGGCTTCGGTAATCTCTTTGTCGAT
>Ga0206996_1129_pt2 | contig 16545 bp, 15 predicted proteins | sample Alteio_BWMinCont_2_FD_153467 | JGI IMG/M metagenome (GOLD analysis project Ga0206996, IMG submission 153467) | Enriched cells from forest soil in Barre Woods Harvard Forest LTER site, Petersham, Massachusetts, United States -... | ecosystem: Environmental > Terrestrial > Soil > Temperate forest >...
ATGCGCAATGACGGCAATTACATCTGTACCCTCGGGAAATTGGTGGAATGGCTTGGAAAACAAGTTGAGGAAAAAGGTGGATTCATTTTCACCGAGACCGCCGGGTGGGATTTTATCGAAGAAAACGGCGCAATCGCAGGTGTTGTCACCGGCGCAAAAGGGGTTGACAAAGAAAAGCATCCGAAAGCAAATTTCGAAGCCGGCATTGAAATTCGCGCGAAAGTGACGGTGTTGGGAGAAGGGCCGCTTGGCACCTTGACGCGCAAAGCGGTGAAACGCTTTCATTTGCAAGATGGAAAGTGGCCGCAAGTGTATGCCACGAGCGTCAAAGAGATTTGGGAAGTTCCGCCGGACCGGATCGCGGAAGGGACCGTGATGCACACAATGGGCTATCCGCTCACCGAGGACATGTTCGGCGGCGGATTTTTATATGCATTGAAGGATCATTTGGTTTCGATTGGATTGGTGGTGGCGCTTGATTACAAAAATCCGCGCTTTGATACCCAAGCCGCGTTTCAGGTTTACAAAGAGCATCCTTTGATTCGCGGAATTTTGGAAGGGGGGAAAATCAAGCGGTATGGCGCGAAAGTGATTCCCGAAGGGGGATATTTTGCGATTCCCAAACTGTCATTTCCGGGAGGACTCATCATCGGCGATTCAGCCGGATTGGTGAATGTCCCAAAGCTAAAAGGGATTCATTATGGGATGAAGTCTGGAATGTTTGCCGCGGAAGCGATTTATGAGTCGCTTCTTGAAAATGATTTTTCGCTTCAACGGCTTTCAAAATATGAAACAAATGTGATAGAAAGTTATATTGGAAAAGATTTGTATCAAACTCGGTATTTTAAATCGGCGTTTCATGGAAGCTTTAAGCTGGGCTTGCTGAAATACGGGATCCAGATGGCCCTTGGCGGATGGTGGTTCCCTCAAGCCCCGCCGCGCGAAGATCGGTTCGGCATGGAGAGCTTGAGCGAATATCCATCCGAAAAAATTGCGCTTGATTCGGTTGATGAAAAATTAACGTTTAAAAAATTAACCGATGTTTATTATTCCGGAACCAAACATGAAGAAAATCAGCCTGTGCATTTGCTGGTTGATCACCATCGACTGGGGGATTTTGACATTTGCGGCACAAAATGCGCGCAAGAATATGGAAATCCGTGTCAATTTTTTTGTCCAGCCAATGTTTATGAAATGGAAACCAACCGCGAAACTGGAACACTCCAGTTAAAGATCAATGCGGCCAACTGTGTGCATTGTAAAACGTGCGACATCAAGGACCCGTATGGTGTGATTGAATGGGTCCCGCCGGAAGGGGGAGGAGGTCCTGCCTATTTGCAGATGTGATCGGGTGATCAGAGCTGCTCTCATTTTACTAACCGCATTTCTTTTTGCGTCTCATGCCGCATTTGCGAAACCGAATGGCCTTGTTGTTTTGCTCGGCGATTATGGTTCCGATGATTATTACGCCGGTGCGGTCAAAGGGACGGTGTACAGCAAATATCCCGAGGCGCGAATCGATGCGATTACCTTGGATGCGCTCCCGGCAAACGTGCGGGACGCTTCCTATTTGTTGGCGCGCGCCGCGGTGACTTTTCCCGCCGGGACTCTTTTTTGCATTCTCGTTGACACGCAAGATGCGGTTAAATCAAGGGCATTGGCCCTTTTAGCCAAAGACGGCAAAATCTACGTCGCTCCTGACAACGGCGTGCTGACCCTTCTCTTGTCCGCTGAAGGCGTGGAGGTCCGGGAAATCAAGAATCCGGAACTGCTGCAAGGAGACGGAGCCGCTTCGAGCTTTCCGGGGCGGGATATTTATGCTCCAGCGGCTGCGGCCCTTGCCAAAGGGATGGCATTTGATGCGGTCGGCCCTGTGGTGAAAGATGCGGTGCAATACAAAGTCACGGCTCCGAAATTGGAGATGGGCGAATTGAGCGGAGAAGTGATTCATATTGATGAAAGTGGAAATGTTATTACAAATATCCCGCAAAATTTGGTGGAAAAATTGGGAGCCGTTCCGGGTAAATTGCTTTCGATGGCCATCGGGGATGAGACCCTTGAGGCTCCGTATGTCAAAGGATTCGCCAATCTCAGAGTCCCCGAGTGGCTTGTGTTCATCAATGCAGAAGGAAATCTTGAGATCACCCGAAGCGGCGTCAACGCAAACGCCTTCTTGCAAGTCCACGACGGCACGGTTCTGAAGATTCGTATAAGCCGCTAAAGGGGCTTGCGGCCTTGGAAGCCATCTTCCGCGCCGTGGTAAAAGCGGACTTCTTTTTCTCCGAGTTTCCAGCAGAGATAAACCGGTTCTTGGTTACGGACACTTGGAAAATCAATGAGTCCTTGTCTCGGGTCGCGAATCACGCAGCCGACTTGGTTGATTAATTTCAGGATGTCGGTCACTTCGGCTTCAAGCCGATAGAGCTCTTCTTGCGTTTTGCGCGCTTGACTCAAGGGGAGCGGGGCTTCGCGCCGGGCCGGAAGCTCAAGCTTGAGCGCATGCTCTTCCATTTTCTGCACTTTCACTTGAAAGTCTCGCAGCAGAGATTCCAAAACCGGTATGAGCCGGTTGGCCTCTTCAAGCGTGAAAATCTTCATTTTAAGCGACATCGATTAAGCTTTTCTAGCTGTGGTGACCCTTTCCTGTTTGCTTATTGCCAAGCGCAACTTGCGCATTCTCGGCCATGTGCGTCCGTTTCGCGCGCATGATTGGAGTTCCGGCAAACTGGTTGAAAAATGTTTCTTCATTCATCAACAGCCAATCCGAGAGGGGGCGTTCCATTTGCGGTTTCGGGAAAAAGTCGGCAATCTCGGTAGTTTGTGAAAACTTGTTCCAAGGACAAACTTCTTGACAGATGTCGCATCCGAAAATCCAATCTCCCATTTGTGAAGCCAGTTCGGTTGGCGGCGGCGTTTTGTTTTCAATCGTGAGATAAGCGATGCAGCGGGTGGCGTCAAGGACATAGGGTTCAGTGATGGCTTGGGTCGGACACGCCTCCATGCAGCGGTTGCAGCTTCCGCAGAAATCAAGATGCGGCGGATCGGGTTGAAGTGGAAGATCGGTTAAGATTTCTCCGAGAAAAATCCAAGAGCCGACATCGTGGGTGATGAGGGTGGTGTGTTTGCCTTGCCAGCCGATGCCGGCGCGCTGGGCCCACGCTTTTTCGGAAACGGGAGTTGAATCTGTGCAGATTTTTGTTTTGGTTCCAGGCGCAAGTGTTTCGATTTTTTGAGCGAGCGCTTTTAACCGTTTGCGCAACACTTTGTGATAATCTCTTCCTCTTGCATATCTCGAAATCCGCCCGTGCGTTTCGTCCGATTTTGTCGGTTGGGGGGTGTAATAATTCATTGCGAGACTGATGACCGTTTGGCAGCCTGCAAAGATTTCGCGTGGGTCGAGGCGGGCTTTCGGGTCGCGCGCCATCCAGCCCATGCTGCCATGATAGCCTTGCGCGAGCCAATCAAGCAAAGGAGCTTCCGGGAGCGCTTCTGCGCGCGCAACCCCGACATGGGAAAACCCAAGCTCAAGCGCCGCGTTCTTAATCGCATCCTTCATCATGAATCCCTTTTTGCAAAAGTAGGGACACCTCCTACTTATCAAGAAAATGAATCTTGACGAGGGGGTCTATGGTGGACACGAGCAAGCGTTCTCAAATTCCGGTTTGGTCGTCGAAGCTTCTTGCGCAAAAAAACGTGCTTGCGTTTTTCACCACGCGCCACGGCGGCGTGAGTCCGGCGCCGTTTGATACGCTCAATCTTGGCTATTCAAGCAAAGACGAGCCGGACCATGTCACTGCCAATCGCAAGCGGGTGGAAGCGGCCTATGAGGTTGATCTGCGTTCGCTTGCGATTCAGGTGCACGGCAGTGATGTTTTGGTGATTCAAAGCGGCGAAAAATTCCCTGCGGATCCCCTTCCGGAGGCGGATGCGATTCTCTCGAATATCCCGGGGCTCACGATTCCGGTCTTTTTCGCAGATTGTCTCCCGATTTTCATTTGGGATCCGATTCACAAGGCGGGCGGAGTGATTCATGCAGGCTGGCGATCAACCGTCAAAGAAGTGGGTCCATTGTCCATCGATGCAATGCAGAAGTCATTCGGATCCAATCCGAAAGATTTGCTGGTGGCATTTGGACCCTCCATCGGTCCGTGCTGTTTTGAAGTGGGGCTTGATGTGGCAGAACAGTTTCAGAAACGGTTCGGAAACGACGCGGTGAGAAGAGACGGAACACGCACCTACGTTGATTTGTGGAAATCGAATCAAGCAGCTTTGCTTGAGAAAGGGGTAATGGGGGGGAACATGGAACTGGCAGGTGAATGTACCTCTTGCCGGGTTGATCGGTATTTTTCTTATCGTCGGGATAAGACAAAAACAGGTCGAATGGCCGGGGTGTTGAAGATTCCGAATTAGGGTTTGTAAAATCTCATAAGGGAGGCGGCTGGAGCGGCATGGCCAAAGAAAAAGTTCTGGTTGTTGATGACGAACGCAACATTGTGGAGCTTTTGAAGTTTAATCTTGAAAAGGAAGGGTATGAGGTTCTGGTGGCTTACGACGGCATTGAAGCCGTCAAACTTGCCCGCGAAGAACGCCCCGATTTGATTATCCTCGACATCATGCTTCCGGGACAAGGTGGACTTGAAGTTTGCCGCCAGCTTCGTAAAGAAATGAAAACCCCCATCCTGATGGCCACCGCCAAAGGGGAAGAAATCGACAAAATCCTCGGGCTTGAATTGGGGGCCGATGATTATGTCACCAAGCCCTTCAGCCCAAGAGAGCTCATCGCCCGCGTGAAGGCCATTTTAAGACGCACAAGCATGCGCCCTGAAGAGCAGGATGAAATCAGCATCAAAGACATTTCGATGAACCTCATCAAGCACGAAGTCACGGTGAAGGGTGAGCGGGTTGATTTGAAACCGAAAGAGTTTGAACTTTTGAAATTGCTTGCCACCAACAAAGGCAAAGTTTTTACCCGCGATTTTTTGCTCGAGCAATTGTGGGGATACGATTATTTGGGAGACACGCGCACCGTCGATGTGCACGTGCGGCGCATCCGTCAGAAAATCGAAGAAGACGCATCCATGCCCAAGTATTTGAAAACGGTGCACGGAATCGGTTACAAATTTCAATATGAAGAAGAGTGACGGGTAAAAGGGTCAAGGGCAAAATCACGGTTCCCCGGATATGCTGACCCGCTTCTTTAAACGCAAAGACACCAACCATCTTTTATCGTTTGCGCAAGATCCCATCACCGGACTTCCACTTTTAAGTTCGGTTTACGAAATCGTCCGGCAGCAGCTTTCACGCAAAAAACAGATCGGCTTTTTGTATTTTGACATCGTCAACTACCGCGATTTGGAAGAAACCTACGGCAAAACGAATTGTCAGGAATTTTTGCGCCGCATGGGAGACGTGTTTCAAACTTCACACGCCAAATTTTTTCGCCAGGAAGATCTGGTTTGCGTTTCAGGGCCGGGGAGCGATTCGTTTATCGTGTTTTTGTTTTCTCCGGCCCGGCACAAAGAAAAATTCAATGTGGCCGATCTTAAATTGGTGGCTTACCGAGTTGCCAAAAAATTGGAAGAGGTGGCGGTGGATTGGGGCAAAGGGCTTGAAATGAAAGAAAAAATCAGATTTCACAGCGGCCACACCTTTATTGATTGGGATCCGAACCTGCCGGTTGAGCGTCTGATTTATGAAGCCCAGCGGGAAGCCGGGCTTAAATCCCGCTTAGAAGAAGTGATGTCGCAGTTTGTTTCAAACATTTCCCACGAACTGCGCACGCCGATTACCTGCATCAAAGGGTACGTGGAAACCTTGCTTGAAGGGGCGCTTTCCGATCCGGCAACCGCCAAACGTTTTTTGGAAGTGATTCATGAAGAAACCGAGCGGTTAAATCGCCTGATTCGCGACCTGCTCGATTTGAGCATGATGGAATCGAACCGCGCGCATTTGAACCGCCTGCGTGTCGATCTTGGCGTGCTTGTCAATGACGCGGTGAGCTTCATGCACGATTATGCCGAAAAAAAGAACATCCAACTCACCTGTCATGCCAAAGAAGGGTTGCCCGAAGTGCAAGGAGATGAGGATCGTCTCGAACAAGTCTTAATCAACGTGATTGACAATGCCATCAAGTACACCCCGCAAGGGGGAAAAGTGGACGTGACCTGCGTTGAAGACGACGGATTTGTGAAAGTGGCGGTGGCCGACACAGGCCCCGGCATTCCACCCGAAGATTTGGATCGCGTTTTCGAGCGGTTTTATCGCGTTGAGCCGGATCGCTCAACTCAGACCGGCGGAAGAGGGCTTGGGCTTGCGATTGCAAGGCACATCGTTGAAGCGCACGGCGGGGCGATTTGGGCTGAAAGTCAAATTGGAAAAGGGAGCACTTTTTGTTTCACCATTCCGGTTGAAGCGCTGGTGGAATCATGAAAAGAATCGCCGCGATTTTCTGCCTGGTTGCCTTGGTTTTGACGGCGCTTTATGCCATTGCGTTCCATCTTGCAACCAAACGGCTTGAAAAAGAAGAGGCGCGGACCAGCGCAAATTTGCAACTTTTTTTCAATGAACAAACCAATGCGGCCAAATTGTATTTCGAAGCGTTTGTGTTGGGAAAATCTTCAGCGAAATCACTGACCGAATTCCGTTTGATTCATCCGGGACTTTTTCCCACGCGCTATTCCGAGCTTGGCATTGCGCGGCAGTCCCGTTTTGCCGCATTGCCTCCCGGCTTGAAAGCGCAAAACACACGGCTTTCCGGGAACGGCTCGCTTTGGATCGCCTCGCGCTGGGTCGTGGATGGAAACAAGTTGTGGCTTGAAACACTCGGCTCAAAAGCGCCTTGGCCCCGCCCTGTTGAAGTGGCGGGAGCCCCCATCCAGGGTTTGGCATCTGCTGTTCCGCAAGAATGGCTTCGTCCAAACGATCCGAAAATCGGATTGGCGTTGGCCCCTGCTGCATCCAATGATCTTCATTCAAGAACCATGACGCTTCCCGGTGTGGCCGATTCAGAGACTTCGCCGCAGCTTGTTTTAAAATACAAAATCGGATTTTGGACGCATCTTTTGATTTGGTTTTTGGCGTTGGGCTTGGTGATGGGATTTTTGCGAATTTTAAGGAACCGCGGGCCGAAACGGGGAAAACGTGAAATTCAATTGGAAGAAGAGCTTGCCTATCTTTCCCGCACGTACCAAAATCTTTCCAAGACGCTGCGGATGGAGCGCCAAAAAGTAGAATCGATTTTAAACAGCGCGCCGGACGGCATTTTCACCTGTTCTCCGTCGGGCACGATCACCACTTGGAACCGTTCTATGGAAGCGTTGACAGGCATTCCATCCGAAACTGCGATTGGAAAACATTATCGTGAAAGCCTTCACATCTATTCAAGCGGCGGCCAGCTTTTGAGCGACACATTTTCGTTGAGTTTTGTGCAAAATAAAAAATTGAATTTGTTTGAATGCTCACTTGAAGTGCTGAATCAGGGGGATGGCTCGGCCAGCCTGTTTTTTCCGGTTTCTCTTGGCGCCGCGCCGGTGATGCTTCCCGATGGAACCGTGGAAGAAGTGGTGGTGACCGTGAAAGACATCCGCCCGCAAAAAGCGGCCGAGCGCCTGCGCCAAGACATGCAGGCGATGATCACCCATGATCTCCGCTCGCCTTTGGCCGCCATGCTTGGATATGCGGGGCTTGTTGCCAATGCAAAGACATGCAAGAATGAAGCCGATGCGCAGAAATACCTTGAATCGCTCATGCGGGTCGGAAAAGAGATGCTGATGCTCATCAACAACCTTTTGGATTGGTCCTGCATCGAGGAAGGGGCGCTCTTCTTTCAAAAGGAGTCCCTGGCTGTTGCGCCAATTTTACAAGAAACGGTTGAAAGTCTTGGGGTATTGGGGAAAGCCAGGCAGGTTTCGATTGTGCTGGATGGGGAGGCAAATGACCTGTGGGCTTTGACAGATGGAGAAAAACTGAAACAAATCCTCAACAACCTCATCACCAATGCCGTGAAGTTTGAGCCGCCGGGAGGGGTTGTCACGGTTCACGCAGCGGAAGAGGGGGATAAAATCCGGATCTCTATCAGCGACCATGGGCCCGGCATTCCATTTGAAGACCGGGAGAAATTGTTCCAGAAATTTTCGAATCTGCGAAAGTCGGAGTCTTCGGGAACCGGTCTTGGGCTTTACATTGTGAAGACCTTGACCGATGCGCTCGACGGCAGAATCGAAGTCAAAAGCGAAGCAGGGCACGGAAGCACGTTCAGCGTAATTTTGCCGGCCATGGAGAAAGTGGAGGCGCACACGCAGCAGCTTTCGCTTTTGTCGCTTGTTTCACCGGTTTCGAATCCAGCGAATTAGGGAGGGAGAATATGGGAAAGCACATTTTATTGGTGGAAGACAACAGCGATCATCATTTCATTTTAAAGGCCCACCTGGAAGCTGAAGATTATCAGGTGTTTTCGGCCGATAACGGGTTAAAAGCGCTCAAAATTCTCGCCAAAGAAAAAATTGATCTCATGATTTTGGATCTTTGGCTTCCAAAACTCGACGGTTTCGCCTTTCTGCAAAGTTTGAGAGCGCATCCGGAGTGGTCAGCGATTCCGGTCATCATCACAACCGGCGTTGAGCGCCCCAAAGACATTTTGGATCTGGCCGGTTTGGAAGTGGGCAATTGCTTCACCAAGCCGTACGAGCCGGTGGACGTGGTGGCCGCGGTGGGAAGTCTGCTGCTTTCTACGGCCGGGGCTTGAAGAAACTATCTCAAAAGGCTTAAAATAGAGTGAAAGGATTGTGATGAACGCAATCTTTGGCCGAATACGTCGTCGTCATTTCCCCGAAAAATCCTCACGTGCGAATCAGCACGCTGCGGTTTTTCGTGAAAATGCCTCCTTGTCTTCGGCTCAAATCTTGCGTTTTGAGATAGTTTCTAAGCGCTTGCCATGAGAATTCTTTTTGCCTGTCTTGCATTTGCATCCACCCTCTTCGGCGGATTGGTCAGCTTAAAATACAAAGACAAGCTCCATTTGATTTTGGGGTTCACCGCCGGCGTTTTGATTGCCGTGGTGGCCTTCGACATTTTCCCTGAAATCATTCGGTTGGTGCGAGTATCCAATCTTGAAGTCACTTGGCCGATGATCGCTTTGATTAGCGGATTTTTGCTTTTTCATTTTCTTGAAAAAACGTTGCTCATTCATCATGCGCACGAAGATACGTACGGAACGCACCGGCATCCAAGTGTCGGAGTTTTGTCTGCGCTTGCGTTTTCCGCCCACTCGTTTTTGGATGGTGTCGGAATCGGACTTGGATTCGAAGTATCCAATTCCATTGGTATTTTGGTGGCCCTTGCAGTGATTGCGCACGATTTCTCGGACGGATTGAACACCGCATCCCTCATGACCATGCACGGCAACCAACCGACGCGAAGTTTTTGGTATGTGGTGTGGGACGCGGTCACGCCGATTCTCGGCGCGGCTTCAACGCTCTTTTTTGCGCTGCCGTCCAATGCGCTTGTTTTGTATCTCGGCTTTTTTGCCGGATTTCTTTTGTACATCGGCGCCTCCGAAATTTTGCCTGAAGCGCACAGCCCCAATCCCACTTTTGCCCCGATGTTCATGACCACGCTCGGTGTGATTTTTATTTTCATCGTCTCGCGAATAATTTAAACTGCAGGGTTCTTCTTTGCACGGCCCTAATACCTACTAGGACTTCGGGGCGTAGCGTAGCTTGGTAGCGCGTCTGCTTTGGGAGCAGAAGGTCGGGAGTTCAAATCTCCCCGCCCCGACCAAGAAAATTTGAACTCCCGACGGGAATTTTTCGCCGACTGAATAGGGAGGAAGAGTGAAGCGCCGAAGGCGCGAAACGTCAGAAAAATTCCCCGTTGACCGCTATTTACACGCTGCAGGCGACTATCAGTCGTAGAGTTCAAATCCTCTCGCCCCGCCCAAACCGGATTTGAACCTCCGACCACTTTCTTGCCCATACGAGTGAGGCGAAAGCCGAACGAGTAAGTCTCAAATCCTCTTGTCCCATCCTCTCAGGACACACTTTTCGGAACTTGGGCGTTCCGAAAAGTTTACATTTTGGCAAAGAAAAATGCTTGATTTGCGCTTTTTAATAGAGTAGACTAGAAACGAATCCTCATCAATCAAGGAGATGCAGTATGAATTTAATTGAATATTCTAATTCAGGAAACTTGTCTGCTTTGGCCGACCGATTTGCACTTTACAGCCTGGGGCTAAAGGATCAGAAACCTCAAGAAGTGGAGCAATTCATTGGCAGAGTGATAGCCGGCAGTCGTGCGAATCTGAATCAGCGTGCCGCCAAAATGAGAATAGCACCGGATGAAGTGGTGCTTTCCTTTTTTGCCGGCAAAAAAAATCTTCGACCTGAAAACGCGGCGCTTCAGATGGCTTTTTTGGTCGCAAAATCGAATGTGCACCCAGGTTTGACATCGATGGGGCGGCTTTTTGAAGCTTATAGAAACCCCAATAAGCTTGAGGACTTGTCCCTTTCCGCTTCAGGCAGCAACGAGCGAAGACGCATTTGGAATCGACTCGCTGAGTATCACGTGTTAGAGCCCGAAAAAATAGTGGAATATTTTTCAAAAGAAAATCTCGCCCTGCTCGCCTATCGTGCGAGGAGTTTCGCTTCAACTTCCGCGAGAGAAAATGCCAATTTGTTTGATTTGAGCTCTACCGTGCATGAAATGCAGAAAGATCCGAAGGCCGGAAAATCTCCAGTTGAAGCCATGTCTTGTGTTGAGCAGTTGAAATTGCTTGACACTTTAACCGCGCGCGCCACAGAAATGTGGAAAGGTGAATCAAATGGAACCGTGGCCAATGCCCCTTCAGGGAATCTGTTTTTGCTCAAGCTTTCGTTTTTAGCGGCCAATGTCGCATTGGCGACCGGAGATGGTTTGCTTTCTCAAGCCAGCGGCATTGCGGTGAAAGCGTTTGTCGAGGCAATGAAAAGGCCATTGAATTTAATTGAACAGCCTGAGCCACTCGGAGTGCCGACTTGTGAGGATTTCGGGAAATTGGATAAGCTACTGGTGCGTGTTGGGGTTTTGGATGTTTCCGCTCCCAAAAGACAGAAATACAACGACAAAATCGATTGACTATTTTACAACAACGCCATTGCTGACAACGCAATCATGCAGCTCTGAATTTTCGCCGATAACTGCGCCATCCCAAAGAATGGTGTGGTCGAGTTTGGCTCCTTTGCCGATGCGGCAGTTGCGGCCGGTGATGACATGGCTGCCGATATGCGCGCCAGCTTCAATCACGGTCCCTTTCCCAAGAACACAGGGGGCTTTTAAAGCTGCAGTTTTGTCAATCGTGACCGGTTCTTCGGCCCAAATTCCGGGTCTGATTTCTTTTCCATGCATCTTGACGCGGCAGCGTTCTTCGAGAATCGCCCAATGACTTTCCTTATATTCGTTGACCGATCCGATGTCGCACCAATATCCTTCCACGGTGGCGCCATAAAAACCGGCTTGCTTTTCCAGAAGCATCGGGAAAATCTGACGTCCAAAATCGGAAACTTCATTTTCAGGGATATAGTCAAAAATTTCAGGTTCAAAAATGTAAATGCCGGTGTTTGCGTTTCGACTTAAAGCTTCATGCGGCTCCGGTTTTTCTTGAAACCGTTTAATTTTTCCCGACGCATCGGTCACTACCACACCGTACTGCCGAGTATCCGCAACTTCGGTTAGTCCAATGGTTGCCAGCGCTTTTGTGCGCTTGTGTGTATGGACAAGTTTGTTGAGGTCGACATCCGAAAGATCATCGCCGCCAATTACAAGAAAGGTATCATCGAAAAAATCTTTGACACGCCGCACGCCCCCTGCGGTTCCCCACAATTTGTCTTCGCGCGAATATTGAATCCGCACGTTCCACTTGGAACCTTCGCCGAAATAGCGCTCGATTTCTTCGGCCATGTAATGTGTGTTGATCATGATTGTATCGATACCGTGCCGTGATAGCCAATTCAAAATATGCTCCATGACCGGCTTGTTGACAATCGGAACCAGTGGTTTTGGAGCCGTGTAAGTGAGCGGCTTTAAGCGGGTCCCTTCCCCTGCGGCCAGGATCATCCCCTTCATTTTCGGTTGCCCCGTTCGGCATAAATGCGAATCATGAACATCGGGATTTTTAAAATCCGGCGCAAGCGTTTCGGTTCCTGAAAAAATCGAAAAAGCCATTCAAGGTTCAGTCGCATCATCCACTGCGGCGCTCTTTTCAATTTGCCGGCCAGCACATCAAAACTTCCGCCCACCCCGATGCCGACCGGAATTCCGAGACGTCCCAAATTGTCGTCGATCCAAAATTCTTGATTTGGAGAACCGATTCCCACAAACAGAATGTCGGGTTTGGCGGTTTGAAGGAGATGAAACACTTCGGATTGTTCGAAATAACCGTGATGCGTTCCGATGATCTGCGCATCCGGAATTTTTTTGCGAATGTTTGTTGCGGCTTGTTCAGCGACACCGGGTTTGCCGCCGAGAAAAAAAAGCTTCCACTGTTTTTCATGGGAAGCGGCACAGATGGTGAGCAGAAGATCGATCCCGGCCACTTTTTCTTTGATCGGCAATTGAAGGCGTTTTGCGGCCCAAATCAAGCCGCCGCCATCGGGGAGAACCAGGGCCGCGCGATTGACGAGTTCGCGGAAACGGGCGTGCTTTTGCGCATCCATCACCATTTCGGTTCCCAAGGTGACAATGAGATGCGGCGATCTCGTCCGAATGAATGTTTCGATTTTATCAAGAGATTGTTGCAAGCTTACCGGATCGATCTTGACTCCGAGCATTTCGAGAGATTGGATGCTATCAGAAGAGCGCATGCTCTATCATCAGCTTCGGACCGGCATTTTTTCAAGGCTTTGTGAAAACCAGGCGATTGTTTTTTGCAAGCCTTCTTCAAGGGGGATTTTCGGTTCCCACAAAAGCGTTTTCTTGGCGAGCGCGATGTCGGGCCGGCGCAGCTTCGGATCATCTTGTGGAAGCGGGCGAAAATCAAGTTTGCTCTCGGTAGAAGTGAGTTTTTTTACCAATTCCGCAAGCTCAAGCACGGTGAATTCATTTGGATTTCCGATATTCATCGGACCTTGAAAATCCGATTTTAAAAATCGGATCAATCCTTCCACCAAATCGTCCACATAACAAAATGATCGGGTTTGTTTCCCGTCGCCATAGACGGTGAGGGGATTGCCTTGTAGCGCCTGTCCGATGAAATTGGGAATCGCCCGGCCGTCCTCAAGACGCATTTTCGGACCGTAGGTGTTAAAGATGCGCGCGATTTTCACATGGACTTGATGCTCGCGTTGATAAGCCATGGCGAGCGCCTCCGCAAATCGCTTGGCTTCATCGTATACACCGCGAATCCCAACCGGGTTCACATTCCCCCAATACGTTTCAGGCTGCGGATGCACAAGTGGATCGCCGTACACTTCGGAGGTCGACGCAAGCAGAAAGCGGGCTTTCTTTTCTTTTGCCAATCCAAGCAGATGAAGCGTGCCGAGCGCCCCGACTTTCAAAGTATGAATCGGATGCTTCAGGTAGTCAATGGGGCTTGCCGGACTTGCAAGATGGACAATGGCATCAAGAGGACCCGACACATGCACATAATTGGTGATGTCGTATTGGTTGAAGGTGAATTTCTTGTCGAGCAAATCTTCAATGTTGGACGCCGAAGAAGTGATGAAATTATCAAGTCCGGTGACTTGATGGCCGTCGGCCAAAAGCCGCCGGCAGAAATGATTGCCGATGAATCCCGCAGCACCACTTACAAGAATATGCATAACCCGGCCTTATTCTTGAAAATTGGGGACATTTCCTATTTAAGAAATCCCTTATTATTTGCGGTTTTTTCTCGGTTACCAGCAGTAGCCGGCAGGTTTTGTTCCAGACTCCAAAAGCGGCACAAGGTAGGCGGCATGGTCGCGCACATCTTTCACCGCATCTTTGAGGAGATTGCGAAGCGGGTCAAGGGCTTGCGGGTTTCCGATGAACACAAGCGCATAAGCCGAGAGGATGCGCAGTCGGCTTGACGGGTCGGCAAGCATCGCCAACAGGGGCTTGACCGCGCGCGCATCCGGGATATATTGAAACGCGCGGGTCGCGGCTTCCCGGATTGCTTCTTTTTTGTCGGACAAGCATTCGATGAGCGTCGGGATGCAGGCGCGATCCCCCAAAAGCTCAAGGGCGGAGATGGCGCAAAGGCGGTTGCCGGGGCGTTTTTTTGACATGATTTCAAGGAGCATTTTAACGGCGAGTTCCCCGCCGATTTTTGCAAGCGCTTGTGAAGCGTAATGGCAGATTACTTCATCTTCTTCGTTCATCATGTCGGCAAGCGGGAGAATGGAGGTTTGATCCCGGTATTCTCCCAACGCCATAATGGCTTGAATGCGGATGGCGGTTTCGTTTTCTTTTTTTGTCAACTCGCGCAAACGTGGAAGCGCTTTTGGATCGCGCAAACCCTGCATGGCGATGCAGGCATAGTAAACGTGCTCGGGCGCGTAAAGGGGATCGATGAGCGCGGCTCCCGCTTGACTTTTTTTCATCCGTCCCAAAATGTGAGCCGCTTCTTCACGCACGTACGGCTTTTCATCTTCTTTCAAAATATGTGAAAGCAAATGCGTGTCCCATCCTTGCGCGATCAACTGATCCAAAAAGGCGTCACAGCTTTGCGCGTTCCACGAAAGCTCGCCGTCATGGCAAAAATCCATCTTGATTTTCGCGTACCAGGAGGTGAGCGTTTCCCCCAATCCTTTTTCGAGGCGCTTGCGCGCTTGTCGAAACGGGTACGCCACCCCTTTCATCAATCCGATTTTTTCAACCGACAAATCGCGCAGTTCCCATTTCCCCCCCAAGTTTTCAATCAACACTTTTCCAAGATAACTGCCGATGATGGTGACCGCCAAGTCGTGCGCGCGCCGTTCTTTGAAGAAGAGGGACAAAAGCAGGTCGCTTGCATAAAGGGATTCTTCCCGGTAATCAAGATCGAGGGAAAATTTCTTTTGAACGACGGCGAGAAATTTGGACGCGGAATCGTTTAAGCGCAAAAGGAGGTCTTCATCGTGTTTGGCCGCCATGGACTTTAAGCAGGAACTTCTTAAAAAGCTTTGGAAGACCTTTTCGCGATGGCAGAGATTTTTCCGTTCCACGCGACCCATTACAACTTAAACCTCAACTTGAACCGGGTGATTGCCCCTCCGTATGATCAGATTTCACCCGACATGCAGGACAATCTTTATGCGCGCGATCCGCACAACTTCGTGCGGCTCATTTTCGGGAAAATCCTCGCAAACGACACACCGGACGCCAACCGCTACAGCCGGGCAGCCGATGACTTGCTGGCCTGGATGAAAGACGGAGTGTTGACACAGGAGCCGCAGCCCGCGTTTTTCGTGTACGAGCAAACTTTTTCGTTAAAAGACGGGGCGACGCACACGCGTCTTGGCTTGGTGGGGCTCATGGCCCTTGAACCGCTCGGCAAAGGTGTACTTCCGCACGAGCACACGTTTGCCAAACCCAAAGAAGACCGCTTAAGTTTAATGAAAGCGTGCAAGGCCAACTTCGAGCATATTTTCTTTTTATATGATGATCCGCAGCACTTTGTCAGGAAAACCGTCGCAGATACACGCTGCTCGCCACCCATGATGACGTGCAAAGATGATTTGGGAACCACGCACACACTTTGGATGGTTTCCGATCCGAGGATGATTCGAACCCTTCAAGATTTTTTCAAAAACAAATCGCTTTTGATTGCAGACGGTCACCACCGCTATGAGACAAGCCTTGAGTATCAAAAGCAGATGCTTGACATTTGGTGCAGTTCCACATCAGGAGAAGCGCCATTTAATTTCCGGATGGGGACCTTTGTGGGACTTCAGGATCCCGGGCTTGTGATTTTGCCGACGCATCGTGTACTGCGGGAATTGCCGCCAGAAAAATTGACCATTTTGAAAAACACCCTTCCAAAATATTTTGACATTGAACCGGCCAAAGATTTGGATGCAATGCTTGCCGCGCTAAAAACCAAAAAGCATGCGTTTGGATGGGTGCGCGCCGGAAAATTCGAAGTGTTGGATCTCAAGTCATCAGTTGATTTGGCAAAAGAATTTCCGGAAAGCCCCGAGGCATTGCGAACACTGGATGTCTTTTTACTGCAGAAACTGATTTTCGAGCAGATTTTGAAACTGCCGCACGACAAGTTGGATCAGTTCATCAGTTATGTTCGCTGGCCCTCGGATGCCTCAGAACTGGTTCAGTCAGGCTCCCATGCGATGGCATTTCTGCTCAATCCGACCAAACCGGAACAAGTGAAAGCCGTTTCGGAATCAGGTGAAAAGATGCCGCACAAATCAACCGACTTTTACCCGAAACTCTGGTCCGGCCTTGTCTTCTACAAGATGGAAATGTAGGTCAGTACTTCGGTACGGTAGAGTCGATGCGGTCGGACCAGGCCAAAATTCCGCCTTTGAGGTTTTTCGCTTTCGAAAATCCGGATTTGTTGAGCAACTCGACCGCTTTGGCGCTGCGTCCGCCGGAACG
>Ga0206996_1134_pt1 | contig 16498 bp, 11 predicted proteins | sample Alteio_BWMinCont_2_FD_153467 | JGI IMG/M metagenome (GOLD analysis project Ga0206996, IMG submission 153467) | Enriched cells from forest soil in Barre Woods Harvard Forest LTER site, Petersham, Massachusetts, United States -... | ecosystem: Environmental > Terrestrial > Soil > Temperate forest >...
ATGGTAACTTCTCCGGAGGTCTGTTTACCATCAATGGTACACTGACCGATGTAAACGGTGTTTACTCTTATACTGTTACTACTACTGGGGGGTCTTGCGGAACTGCTACTTCTATCGGAAGTATCACGATCCAGTCGCCTACAGTTGTGTTAACCTCCGGTGGAGCTAGCGACAACCAATCGGTATGTCACGGTTCAGCAATCGGTAATATCACTTACGCAATCGGCGGAACAGCTACCGGTGCCACTGTAACGGGATTACCAGCTACAATCACCTCAGCTTATACCCCAGGATTGATGACGATCAGCGGTACTGCAACTGCAGCCAATGGTTTATATACTTATACTGTGACTTCTTCCGGTGGATCCTGTACGAATACAGTGATTAACGGAACAATCGCAATCGGATCTCCAACAGGTGTATTGACTTCTGCAGTCGGAACGGATGCACAGACGGTTTGTAATAATGTAACGATTGCCCCGATCGCTTACAGCTTCGGTGGTACTGCAACCGGTGCAACAGTAGCTGGATTGCCTCCTGGAGTTACTGGAGTCTATACTGCTGGTAATTTCAATATCACTGGAACACCGAACACTGCTGGTACTTACAATTACACAGTAACTTCAACAGGTGGTGTTTGCGGATCTGCATTCACTACAGGTCAGATTGTGGTTCGGCCTCTGGCAACAATCAGCCTGAATACTCCTGGAACAGATGGTCAAACAATCTGTCAGAACGGTGCTCTTGCTAACATCGACTACACCATTGGCGGAACAGCTACCGGTGCTAGCGTAACAGGTTTACCGCTGGGTGCTGGTACAGCGATTGTTGGTAATGTATTTACCATCAATGGTACCATTACGGATGCTCCGGGTGTTTATAACTACACAGTTACAACCACCGGAGGTTCTTGCGGAACTCCTTCACTTACCGGATCGATCACGATCACTGTTCCAACAATCACTCTTTCAACACCAGTTGGTTCTGATGGTCAGACGGTTTGTGTAAATTCTGCTCTTGCACCACTGACTTACGCAATCGGTGGAACAGCAACCGGTGCAACGGATGGAGGAACTCTTCCAGCAGGTGTTACAGGTACTTATGCTTTAGGAGTTTACACCATCTCTGGTGCTCCAACAGCTACGGTAAGCAATACCTACACCATCACCACAACAGGTGGTGCCTGCGGAACGGTTTCTATGACTGGTACTATCAATTCTTTAACAAACCCAACGATTGCAGTAACCCCACTGGCTCCTGCTACTCAGACTGTTTGTATCAATACTCCAATCATGACTATTCAATATGCGATGACTGGTGTTGCGACGGGTGCAACGGTTTCAAATCTTCCTTTAGGTGTTAACTACGTCTACTCGAATGATACCGTTACGATCAGCGGAACACCTACAATCAGTGCTGTATCTAACTACACTGTAACAACTACAGGTGGTAGCTGCGGAACAGTAAGTGCTGGTGGAACAATCACCAGTCAGCCACTGCCTACAGTAGCGCTTTCTTCACTTCCTGGTACTGATGGTCAGACAGTTTGTAACAACACTGCCATTGGAAACATCACTTACTTAACCGGTGGTGTTGCAACAGGTGCTTCAGTAACTGGATTGCCAACAGGTGTAACTGCTGCGTACGCTGGTTCTACACTGACCATCAGCGGAACACCTTCAGTATCCGGAACAGCTACCTATACTGTAACAACTACAGGAGGTGCTTGCGGAACTGCGAATATCATGGGTACAATTAATGTGAACAGTCTTCCTACTGTTTCTATCATGGGCAATGTAATCGGAGGTCTTGCAATCTGTAACGGATTCGTGGATACACTGATGGCGACTGCAACAGGCGGATTCGGTTCCGGATATGCGTACACATGGAATGATGGCAGCGCGCTTGCTACGGACCTCGAAAGTGCAGCGGGTACTTATACTGTAACCGTTTCTGACGGTGCAAATTGTACGAACACAGCTATGGCAACAGTAATTGTAAATGCATTGCCTACTGTTAGTATCACTGGTAACGTAATTGGAGCACCATTCACGGTTTGTTCCGGACATAATGACTCCCTGATGGCGGTGCCTGCAGGTGGATCAGGACTAGGATATATGTTCTCCTGGAGCGACGGAAGTATGCTTGCTGCGGATGTTGAAAATACCTCTGGTACTTACTCTGTGACTGTAACAGACAGCAAAGGTTGTATGGGTTCTAACAGCCAAATGGTTACTGTAAACCCAACTCCTGCAGTGGTAATCACTCCGAACTCACCGGCTATCTGTCCTGGTGGAACCGTAAACCTGAATGCTAGCGGTGCTGGTGCTGGTACTTATTCCTGGACACCTGCTACAGCACTGGATGTAACAACCGGATCCTCTGTTAATTCGAACCCGGCTTCTAATCAGACCTATACAGTCACTGCAACGGAAGGTACTTGTACTTCTACCGGAACAGTAACCGTAGCTGTGGTTGCTCACCTGACCATTACAGTTACCCCTATCAATCCTGCAGTTTGTCTTGGTGATTCAATCACCCTGAATGCAGGTGGTGCTTCTACCTTCGTATGGTCTTCACTGGGAACTACAGCTATGAATTGTCTGACTTGCCCTAGCCCTGATGCAGGTCCAGTTGTAGCTACTACTTACAAAGTCGTAGGATCCAGCGGTGCTTGTTCAGATTCTACAACAGTAACTGTAAACATCAACAGCCTGCCGAATACGAATATCACTGGTAAAGGTGCAATCTGTAGCGGCGCAACAGACTCTCTGTTCGCACATGCGGTCGGAAACGGACCTTTCACATACGCATGGAGTGGTACTGCTAGCGTAAATGATACCATTCTGGTAACTACTGCAAATACCTATACCCTCACCACGACTGACGTTAACGGATGTGCTCAGACTGCAACTCAGGTTGTGACTGTAAACTCTAATCCTACAGTTGCACTGGTTGGTAATGTAAATGGTGGTTTTGCAATCTGCCCTGGCGCTACCGATACACTGGTGGCCAATGTAACCGGAAGCGGTCCATTTATCTACCAGTGGAATAATGGTGCTGGTATTAAGGATACCGCACTGGTAACCACTGCAAACACTTACTCACTGATTGTAACAGATACTCACGGTTGTGTGAAAGCAGCACACCAGGCAGTGAGTGCTAACTCAGCTCCGACTGCAACAATTACCGGTGACGTACTGGGTGGAAAGACCATCTGTAATATGACGGATACCCTCTTGGCTCACCCGGTTGGTCACGCTCCTTTCACCTACATGTGGAATACAGGTGGAATGATGGACAGTGCGGTGGTTCACCATGCAGGTTCTTATACAGTAACGGTTACAGATAACCTGGGTTGTTCTGCAGCGATCACTGCTAACGTAACCGCTAACGCTGGAGCAATCACCGTAACAGGTACCAACCTGGTTACTACTGGTGGTCGCGATACCCTGACTGCACACGGTGGAGTATCTTACCTCTGGTCTACAGGATCTCATGTTGACACGACTATGTTCTCTATCGGTACACCTACCACCTATACTGTATCAGGTGTGGATGTGAATGGATGTCATGATGTAGCTACTTACCTTGTAAATGTTACTCCTCCTATGGATGTTAAGAATATCGTGGAAGCACAAGGTGTGACACTTTACCCGAACCCTGCAGCTTCTACCATCAACCTGGCCTTCAAAATGACCAGCGCTGAAAAAGCAGCAGTGATCCAGGTGATCAATGTAAGAGGTGAAGAGATCTCGAATACAAGCACAGTCATCAATGACGGACAGGTAATGCCGATCGATATCAGCAGCTTGCCACAAGGATTGTACTTTGTGAAGATCACTACTGATAGCAAGACTACCTTGATGAGGTTCATCAAGCAGTAAGAGATAGATAATCAAATGTAAAAGGCCTCCCGTTTTTGCGGGAGGCCTTTTACATTTAAGGATTTAAGGATTTTTGGATTTGAGAATTTAGCTATTTAGCTATTTATTCATTCTCATTCTCGCTCTCATTCCCAGGTGGTGTGGATATGAGATTCCGGTAGGTTGTTTTACCACTAAGGCACTGAGGACACTAAGAAACACTAAGGCTTACACGCAAAATCTTAGTGAACCTGAGTGTCCTCAGTGCCTTAGTGGTTATTTTTTCTCAGGCGCCATAACCGGAGGGGGCTCAAAATAAACTCACAAATCCAAAGCTGATCTTCCCGGATTTAACATCGAAAGGATTGCTGAACTGCTTACCCAGAGCATAACTGATGGAAAAGATCCCAGCCTTGGTATCGAACCGTATGCCGGCGCCGACACCCACCGGCGTGTCATGAATATAACGGTTGACTGAATTCATCTCATACCAGCAATAATCCCCAAAAACAAAGATATAGGAGTTCTGCTCCAGGATATAGTGGTACTCCAGGGTAAAGATACCATAGGTGGATGCATAAATGCTTTGTTCGTCAAAGCCCCGGAGTGTGTTCAGTCCCCCGATCCTGAATAATTCATTGTTAAAGAGGTTATCGGCACTGAGAAATGAACCGTTCAGAGCGGTCTTGATCACATGCCTTCCTCCGAGACTCATATAGTATTCGGCTAAAAGGTCAGCATTGTATTGGGTGCTCCTGAGCTTAAGGTTTTCGTATACAACAGGGTTCACATTCGGGTTCTGAGTGATGGTATTGGTTCCTGTTCCTGCGGTAATCGTAAAGGTATAGCCCGTTCGGGGGTTCAAACGGTAATCCAGTTTCTGGCTCTTGAAGCCTATGCCATAGGTCAGGGAGCCCACATCCGCATAATCGGGGAGGGTGGTGATGGTGGAGAGGCCGGATGTGCTGAGTAGATTTGAAGTCTTTCTGTTTAAGTATATACGGAAATAATTACCCCCTCCAAGGAGGTACTGGATCCCAAACTGCTGGTTCACATTCAGGTATGTAGAGTCTTGTTTGAAGAGGGAAAGGGCATAATCCACCCCAAAAGGGCTTTTGAAGAGAAAGGGGTAGCTCAGTTTCACATCCAGGTTCTGAGCCTGATTCTGGAGCTTTTTCCAGTTCATATCGATGATCTCTCCATGGTTAAAACTGTTTTGAAGCTTCAGCCTGACGTCTCCCGTAAAGGTTACTTTTCCGGTTACCGGGTCAGGGACCAGGCCCAGAATCCCATCAAATTGACTGGCTTTGCGCTTTTCAAGATAGAGTACCAGTTTGGTTGTTTTCTCCCCGAAAACCACCTCGTAAGGCTTCAGCTCCCTCACAAAAGCAAGCTCTTTCATCCGGGCACGGATAGCTGCAATTTTACTTTCATTGTATAAGTCTCCTGGTTTGATACTCAGGTAACTATACATATATACAGGGGCTATTTTTGCATTCCCTTTGATGATCACGCTGTCTATCTTTATCAATCGATTTTTTTGCATAGCAAGGGTTGCCTTGAACTCATCTCCCTTTACCTCCACATTGGTAAGTTTGATTTCTGCAAAGGGGTATCCATTGTTTTCACAATACCGGAGCAGTTTTTCTTCCAGCTTTCTCAGATCCGGATAAAAAAGGGGTTTATTGGTATAGAGTTTATCTCTGAATCCCACCTCATTCAGCATCCCTTCATCCACATTACCTACCGAAAGCTTGGCCCAGAGGTATTTCTTGCCAGTCTGGACCCAGGCACGGATATGAAGGGAATCCTGATGGACACTATCATATGCAGCACCCAGGTAAGCATTGTCATAAAGGGTATAAAGGAATTTCCGGAGTTCTTTCGAAGCATCTTTTTGGTTTTGAAAATACTTCTTGTATTCAAAGCGTTGGATATTATCAGCTCCGGGGTCGGGATGGATCTCCAGGGTATATGCGCCTTGCCCATTCACTCTGGAAAGGGATACGAGGAGAAGGAGTATGGTGACTAAACGTTTCAAGATAATTATAGTCATAAAGGTAATTCTTCTCCGAATAATCCCATTCACCCGGTCTTCATAGTGGTTAAAAAGGGATTAAATAGAAGGGGAAGAGATTAAAATCCGAAGTTCTGGCCTGTATTTTGAAAGACCACTGTTAACTAAAACAAACTAACCATGAAAACGATCAGATTTGCTGCCTTCCTGATTCTGTTCAGCATCGCAGGTTCCGTTTCTGCAAGCAATGCCTTTTACGGTCCTCATCCTGGCCATTATCATCATCATGGATGGGGTTATGCATATGGCCCTCGTGTTATCCTTGCTCCCCCAGTTTTACTTCCCCCGCTATTGCCTCCTTTGGGCCCTTATTATTATCGTCACCATGGAGGGTATTATGGTCATGGTGGAGGTTATGGGCACAGAGGGGGTGGGTATTACGGACATCGCAGGTAGTCAATCACTTTATTTATAAACCTTCGGGCAGCTCTCTTTGGAGCTCTGGAGTTCTAACCGTATGCCTACCCTTAATTCTATTTCCCTGTTCCACAGCGTCAGGTCATCAATATGATAGGATGGAGGGCCGATCAGCGGGGATGGATTATAAATCAGTTCCACGAAAGGTTTGATCATTCCATAAGTAATGAATTCCCATCCAGCACCCACTGCAGGGGTGAGTTGGAGGGGAACAAAAGGGCCTCTGGCAATAGGGGCTGAAGCAGTAGCCGTAGACATAACATATTCCAGCCGGAGACCGAGGAGGATGTAGGGTATCCCCTGGTAAAGCTCATAGCGGAACTTGGCATAATTATTCCAGCATACATGAGTAGTAGTGGTTGGCCTGGGTGTTGCGTTATGAAATTTATCTACATCGATCCCTCCTTTGTGATTTAGCTGAAATTCAGTGTCCCAGCGCAGATGGTCGTTGGAGAAAAGTTCAGCAAAAACCCCTAAGTTCCAATTGTATTTCCACTTCTGATCATCATCATAATAGGTCGGAATAGGATGCACATTGGTGGTATTCACATGCCAGAAATGTTCTGACATATTGGCTCCAACATTTACTCCTATACTATTCAATAACTGAGCCTGCGCGGCCCCGAACAGGAGGACGAAGGAAAGAATGGAAAGGATCTTTTTCATTTTACTATAATTAACGTGTATTCTGAGGGTATATTGCGTTTAGGCACTCAAGGCTTCCATTTCCTTATTTACTTTTTTGACCAACCCCTGAAGCACTTTTCCAGGGCCTGCTTCTATGAAGGATGTGGCACCGTCAGCCATCATTTGCTGCATGGTCTGAGTCCACCTTACCGGAGCGGTGAGTTGTCTGGCCAGATTGAGCTGAATCTGAACAGGGTCTGAAACAGCCTGGGCGGTCACATTCTGGTAAACGGGACAAACCGGATTTTTGAATGAAGTGGCCTGGATGGCTGCTTCCAGCTCTATACGGGCAGGCTCCATCAGGGGGCTGTGAAATGCCCCTCCAACCGGAAGTACAAGGGCTCTTTTGGCTCCCGCAGCTTTCATCTTTTCACAGGCCAGGTTCACACCGTTTAAGGTTCCTGAAATGACCAGCTGACCTGGGCAGTTGTAATTGGCAGCCACTACCGTTTCACCGGTGGCAGTAATTTCAGCACAAATGGTTTCAATAATCGTGTCATCCAGATTGAGGACGGCGGCCATCGTGGAAGGTTGTAGCTCGCAGGCTTTCTGCATAGCCATTGCCCGCTTGGATACGAGGACTAATGCATCTTCAAAAGAAAGGGTCTGGTTTCCGACCAGAGCGCTGAATTCCCCGAGTGAATGGCCTGCAACCATATCCGGCTTAAAGGTTTCGCCCAGGGTGCGGAGCAGAGCAACAGAATGCAGGAATATCGCCGGTTGCGTTACGTTGGTCTGTTTCAGGGCTTCTTCTGTGCCGGAGAACATGATATCTGTAATCCGGAACCCGAGTATTTCATTCGCCTGTTCCATCGTTGCTTTAGCCACAGAGGAGGATTCATAGATGTCTTTGCCCATTCCCGGGAATTGGGAACCTTGTCCTGGAAATATGTATGCTTTCATAGAAGGGTCTGATTAAATACGGAAAGTGATAGTACTTTCAACAGGAAACAAAAATAAGTATATGACCCCGTACTGCAAAGAAATGTTTGTAAGGTGTATAACCTGTTCATATCTACTTTCTTTCATCCGGAGCTGATATAGGCTATGAGCCTAATTTTATAGGATGTTAGAAAAAGGGAACAAGAAAATAATCAACGCTTGGGCATTTTATGACTGGGCGAATTCTTCCTACCCCTTGGTTATTATGACCGCCATCTTCCCGCTTTTTTATGAAGCGAAGACTGATCTGGTAGTAAATGGAGTTCATTCAGATCTTGTCACCTTTTTCGGCAGGACTTTCCATAACACGGAACTCTACGATTATGTGATCGCTTTCTCCTTCCTCCTTGTTTCTATTTCTACACCCTTACTCTCCGGTATAGCCGATTATTCAGGGAGCAAGCGAAGGTTCATGCAGTTTTTCTGTTACCTGGGTTCTCTATCCTGTGCTTCTTTGTTCTTCTTCAGTAAGGAACATCTTACGTTGGGTATGTTTTCCATTATGATGACCAGCGTGGGTTTTTGGGGAAGTCTTGTTTTTTATAATGCATTTTTGCCTGAAATAGCAGAACCCGCTGATCATGACAAGGTCAGTGCCAAGGGTTACTCTCTGGGTTATATAGGTAGCTCTATCTTACTGATTATCTGTTTGATTGCCATCCAGGTATTTAAAATGCCCGCCAATTGGTCGTTCGTGGCCGTAGCTGTTTGGTGGGCAGGATTTGCACAGATTACGTTTGCGCGTCTTCCTAATAATGTTTATGGCCGGAAACCGGAAGGAAATGTCATATTCAAAGGTTTCAAAGAACTCTATAAAGTTTGGCTGGAGCTCAAACATATCAAGAGGCTTAAACGCTATCTGGCATCTTTTTTTATTTACAGCATGGGTGTACAAACGGTCATGATCATTGCGGTTCCTTTTGCCAATAAAGAGATTTTCCCAGCCGATCAAAAGGGGAATCTTATTATTGCAGTGCTTATTATTCAGTTCGTTGGTGTGGCCGGTTCTATTTTATTCTCCAGGCTCTCCAAATGGATCGGAAACATCAAAGCACTTGGAGTCTCCATCTTTGTCTGGATAGGAATCTGTGTCGGGACCTATCTTTTTGTATTTACACCCAATAGTTTCTATGTAGTAGCCGGCCTTGTCGGCTTAGTGATGGGTGGGATACAATCCCTTTCCCGTTCCACATACTCTAAGCTTCTTCCTGATACAGAAGACCATGCGTCCTATTTCAGCTTTTACGATGTATGCGAAAAAATAGGCATAGCCATCGGTACTCTTTCTTTTGGGCTTATTGAAGGTTTGACTGGGGGGATGCGCAACTCTATTCTTGCCCTGATTGTATTTTTTGTGCTTGGTTTTATACTACTTTTGACAATACCCAAATCGAAAGAAATCGAAGTATGATTGTAGATATTTTTATCCCTTGTTTTGTAGATCAGGTTTATCCGGATACCGCCCTGAATATGGTCAAAGTACTGGAGCGGGTTGGGTGCGGAGTGAATTACAACCCTGAACAGACGTGCTGCGGTCAGCCGGCCTTTAATGCCGGTTACTGGGATGCAGCGAGAGAGGTCGGAGAAAAATTTATCCGGGAGTTTCAAAACGACCGCTACATCATCTGCCCTTCCGCCTCCTGTGTGGGTATGATTAAGAACTATTACCCAGAAATGTTTCATAACTCAGCAGTACATAACGAACTTAAAAGCATTCAAAAAAACATCTTCGAGTTTAGCGATTTTATGGTCAATGTCTTGAAGATAACGGATCTCGGTGCTACATTAAACGGGGTTGCGACTTACCACGATTCCTGTGCCGGCCTGCGTGAATATGGGATTAAAAGAGAGCCCCGGATCCTGCTTGAAAAAGTAAGGGGACTCGAGCTCCGGGAGATGGAAGATACAGAGGTCTGCTGCGGCTTCGGAGGAACCTTCTCTGTTAAATTCGAGAATATCGCCGTTGGAATGGGGGAGCAGAAAGTAAAAAGGGCTCAGGCAACAGGTGCGGAGTATATCATTTCGACCGACCTCAGCTGTCTCATGCACCTGGATGGATATATGAAACATCAGAACATTGGGATGAAATCTCTGCATTTAGCAGATGTGCTGGCCTCAGGCTGGGATTAGTCCTATTCAAAATAATTTTTAAACAATCTGTCATGGCCAAAACAATTGTACAGAAAATCACCTTCAAAAACACAACACCTGCGAAGCTTTATGAGCTTTATATGGATTCGAAACTACATTCTAAACTCACTGGTGGGCCTGCTAAAATTACCAGGAAGGTAGGTAGTGCTTTCACTGCTCATGGAGATTACATTTCCGGCAGGAATTTGCACCTGGTTCCGAACAAACAGATTGTTCAGACCTGGAGAGCTGTTGATTGGAAAAAGAGTGATACGGATTCTGTATTCTCCATAAACCTGGAGCAAGATGGAAAGGATACCATTCTGCATGCCGTTCATTCCAATGTTCCCAACAAAGCTGCTGCCGGAATCAATAAAGGATGGCATGACTATTACTGGAAGCCCTGGAAGGCGCATTTGGCCGGAAAGGTGATTTCTAAGCCAAAGATGTAAGTTGCATATTAAACGATGCTTAGCTTAGCAAACTTGAGTAGGAGCTGTTTTGGACCCACCGTATCAAACTCAACTGTTGCTTTGTTGTTTGGAAAATCACCTTCCAGTGCCGTTACTTTCCCCATCCCAAACCGCTCATGTTGTACAGACATTCCTACTTCTAATGCCTTGAGGTGGGAGTTATCATAAGTCGCTCCGGTTTGTTGTTTGACCGCTGAGTTTAGTTTAACGAGATTCTTCTTTATAGGAGAAGTAGCCGGGGTATATACATCTTCACCCGATTTAGCTTGCGTGTTTTCCCCTCTTCCCGTCTTCTGCCTGATTCCAAAACCTTGACGTGGAGTAGAGGAGGGGATAGCGGATGGAGAGAATTCAATAAATTCCTCTTCGATCTCCTCAATGAATCGGCTAGCCTCACAGGAAATCAGGTTTCCCCAGCGGTAACGGGTCGTGGCGAAACTCAGAAAAGCCTGTTTTTCAGCACGGGTGAGTGCTACATAAAAAAGCCTTCGTTCTTCTTCCAGTTCCGTTCTTGAGTTTAGAGCCATCTGGGAAGGGAAGAGGTTTTCTTCCAAACCAACGATATATACATACGGAAATTCCAGTCCCTTCGCGGAATGGATGGTCATCAGAGACACCTGATCGGCATTCGGATCCTTCTTGCTTTCTGAATCTGTTAGCAGGGCTATATCCTGCATGAATTCATTTAAACGTTTGGGCTTTTCTGCTTCAGCCAATATGGGATCTTGCACTGCATCCTCATTGGAGGAAAGGTGCAGTTCAGAAAGTAAATCGGGTTCTGTGCTCTGGAGTGGAATCTCTTCAGGTGGAAGGATTTCTTCCGGAGCAATTTCAGCATCTTCGGGTAAATCAATTCCATTCGTTCCGCTTTCTGAAAACTCCTTTAATCCGTTCAGGAGCTCCTGAACGTTTTCGTACCGACTCACCCCTTCTGGTGATTTGTCGGTATATAATTCCCTAAGGAGTCCACAACTGTTCGCAATATTCATTCCCAGCTCATAAGCATTCTGGCTGTGAATCATCACCATGTAACTCTTAATCATGGTTGTAAATTCACTCAGGCGGTTCATGGTGCCGGTGTTAATGCCCAGATTGAAGTCGCCCATGTTCTCGAGTATGGTCCACATACTCACGTCATGGTCGGCTGCGGCAGTCATTACTTTCTGCACGCTGGTATCCCCGATTCCCCTTGCGGGATAGTTGATCACTCTTTTCAGGGCTTCTTCATCATTCGGATTTATAGATAAACGGAAGTAGGCCAGGAGGTCTTTTACTTCTTTACGCTGGTAAAAGGAAAGCCCCCCGTAAATCCGGTAAGGGATATTCATTTTGCGCAAAGCCTCTTCCATTGCACGGCTCTGGGCGTTGGTACGATAGAGAATTGCAAAGGCCTTGTTATGAGCCTGATTGTTCATCTTCGTTTCGAAGATGGAACGTGCCACGAGTTGCCCTTCTTCATTATCACTGGAAGCTTTCATAAGAACAATCCTCGCTCCGGCTTCATTGGAGGTCCATACCTTCTTTTCGAGTTGATCCTTGTTTTTAGCTATGACGCTATTAGCGGCGTTCACGATATTTTGGGTGGAGCGGTAATTCTGTTCCAGCTTGAAGGTCTTCATGTCTGGATAATCCTTTTCGAAATTCAGGATATTCTGGATATTGGCCCCACGGAAAGCGTATATACTCTGTGCATCGTCTCCAACTACACAGATATTTTCAAACTTTGCTGCTAACTGCTTTATAATTACATATTGTGAAAAGTTCGTATCCTGATACTCATCCACCATGATGTATTTGAACTTCTTTTGATATTTATTCAAAATGGCTTCCCCGGTCTCATCTTTTCCGTCTCGGAGCAGAATATTGGTGTTGAATAACAAATCATCAAAATCCATTGCCCCTGCTTTAAAGCAACGGCGCGCGTACTTTTCATAAATCTGCCCCATCTTGGGTTTGCCACTCAGTTTGTCTTCTTCAATAATGGAGTTGTTGAATAGGTAGGCCTGAGAAGAAATTAAGTTGTTCTTTGCTGCCGAAATACGATTGTAAACAAGGTTTGGTTTGTATATTTTTTCATCCAGACCAAGTTCTTTAAGTACATCCTTGATCAGGTTCTTACTGTCATCCGTATCGTAAATCGTAAAGTTGGAAGGGTAGCCTATTTTAGTAGCTTCCGCACGGAGGATACGTGCAAAGACAGAGTGGAAAGTTCCCATCCAGATATTCCGTGCTTCGCTTTCACTGACTATTTCCCCAATCCTTTTCTTCATTTCCTTAGCGGCCTTGTTGGTAAATGTCAGGGCCAGGATATTGAAAGGGTCCACCCCCTGATTGATCAGATGGGCAATACGATAGGTAAGCACCCTGGTTTTCCCGGATCCTGCTCCGGCAACAATCATGACAGGGCCAGTGGTGTTGACTACCGCTTCACGCTGTATATCGTTTAACTCGTCCAGGTAATTCGCTTTCATTGAAATATTTTTAAAAGATCGTTATCGGTACGGAACTTCCCGGTGCATAAGTTCCCACAATACTCCTTCTTTGAGAGAGTAGGTGGAAAGGCGCATCTGTGGAATTTTCAGGCGAGTCATGATGAGATGGATAAATAGGGCGGAGACGACAATCATATCCACGCGCATCTCTATCAATCCTTTCATCTTCATTCGTTCTGCCCTGGTAGATTCCATGACCTCGATGTATAACGATTCCGTGTCTTTAAGGTTAAAGGTATACTCGGTTTTTTCGTGAAGCACATCCATGGCGTGATATTTATGTGCAATCATTTCAGCAAGTGAATCGAAAGAGCCGGAGGATCCAATCAGTTCAATCACAGGATATTTTTCAAGAGCGGTAAACAATGGGCTCAGCTGCTCGACCAGATAATCCGTAAGCGCCATCCTCTCTTGGTGAGAGATGGGATCGGATTCGTGAAATCTTTCCAGAAGCCTTGCCGCTCCCAGCTGGAAACTGTGCTCCCAGAATATTTCCTGTTCATTGGCAATGATGAATTCTGTGCTGCCTCCCCCGATATCCATAATCAACGACAAGCGGTTATCCATCTCCACGGCACTTCTTACACCGTAGTAAATAAGCTCCGCTTCTCTGTCACCGGAGATAATCTCAACATGTATCCCTGTTTCCTGAGCAGCCATTCGGATGAATTCCTCCCCGTTCGAAGCACTGCGTATCGCACTGGTTGCGTAGGCAAATATTTTTTCTGCTTTATATTCGTTGATCACCTTCAGATGGCTTTTCAGTGCATCTAGCCCTCTCTGAAAAGGGATAGGCAGAATGACTCCGATATTGATACCCCCTTCGCCCAATTTGGATGCGATCTTATTTTTATAGAGGGTTTTAAACGTCGTATCTTCCTGCAATTCAGCTACCAGCAAGTTGAACGTATTGGTTCCCAGATCTATAATGGCAATGCGCATAGTGAGATTGATGTGTATCGGAATGAAGGTACGTAAAAATAGAAACGAACTGCAGGTACCGGTTATTATCCCTTATAAAAAAGCCATTTCCCTAGTTCTTTCCAACTGGCTTTTTTTCCATACATGAGTATGCCGGTTCGGTAAATTCTTCCTGCTAGCCAGGTCATGAGTATAAAGAAACCGAACAAGAGTCCCATAGAAAGGATGAGCTGCCAGATGGGAGGATGGAAAGGGAGACGGAACATCATTACGATAGGCGAGGAGAGGGGCACCATAGAAAACCAGAAGGCTACCGGGCCGTCGGGATTGGACACGATTGCTCCGGACATGGCCATGGACAAAATCAGGGGAACACTTACAGGGAGCATGAACTGCTGGGTATCCGTTTCCGAATCGACCGCAGAACCCACTGCTGCGAACAGGGAGGCATAGAGCAGATACCCGATCAGGAAATAGAATGCAAAGCAACCCAGTATTAACCCCCACTGTTGGTCACCCAGAAAATCGAGCACCTTGCTGGAAGCGGTTTCGCCGGAATCAACATGGTGGGCGGCACTGGTCGGAACGCCGATCTTGAGCTGCTGCTGAGATGACAGGTCCTTGTAATGCTTATCGGTGAGGAATGAATTTGAAAGAGGGGTGATGACGGCAATAGATAACAGAATCCATAAGAGGAACTGGGTCAGGCCTACGAGGGCAATCCCGATAATCTTACCCATCATGAGCTGAAAGGGCTTTACAGAAGAGATAATGACCTCAATAATCCGGCTTGATTTTTCTTCTATAACACCCCGCATAACTTGAGAAGAGTAGAGAAAGACAAAAATGTAAATGAACAACCCTAATACAATACCGGTGCCTGCTACCTTATCGGTGTTCGTAATTTTCGCACTGTCAATCTTCGCGGAGGTTACATTGACAGGTTTGATATATTCATCAACCAAAGCTTTGTCAATCTTGTTTTTAACCAGAAGATCACGCTGCAGCTCACTCGCAATGGTAATCGAAATATAAGACGTAAGATTTACGTTCGGCTGGCTTTTGGAAAATATGGTGACCTTTCGTGTTTCGACTACCAGCGGTGTAATATACAGGACATAGACATTGTCTGAATCCTTAAACATGGCACGTACCGCATCTATGTTTATGTCGTGGAGCTGGGTGTGAAATTTGGCCTTAGGATTATCCTTGAAGATATCAAAGTAAAGATTTGACTCATCTACCACATAAACCTGCTTGACCGTATCAGCCGCTTCATTCAGGAAGGCAGGCACAATAATTAAACAAGCCCAGAGTATTGGCCCCAGCAGAGTCAGCACAATAAATGATTTCTTCTTAACTCTTGTTAGATATTCTCTCCGAATAATTAGTCCGATTTTCCCCATTTTAATACTGCTTATTCGGTTAAATGATTGGATACAGGAATGTTCTCAGCGCTCACACAGGAAATAAAGATATCATTCATGCTGGGTACAACCTCTTTCAGACCATGAAGGCTGATATGAGGAAGTACGGAGTTGATTACATCATTGATGGTGGTTTTTCCGAGCAACTTGATTTTAGCTTTGGTAACTCCATCTTCTTCGTGTTTTTCGAGAAGCTCAGCCCCGGTCCAGAGATTGTGGGTAAAAGCCATCATATTGCCTTCGAAGCCAATTTCATAGGTATTACTTTTATAGGTTTTACGGATATCTTTCACAGATCCGTCCAATATTTTACGACCCTTATTGATCAGTGCAATGTGATCGCAGAGCTCTTCCACAGATCCCATATTATGAGTAGAAAAGATAATCGTAGCTCCTTTTTGTTTGAGTTCCAGGATTTCGTTCTTTATCAGATTTGCATTGATGGGGTCAAAACCGCTGAAGGGTTCATCGAGTATAATAAGTGATGGCTCATGCAGAACTGTTACAATAAATTGAACTTTCTGTTGCATACCCTTGGAAAGTTCTTCAATCTTTTTCTTCCACCAGCCCTGGATTTCAAATTTTTCGAACCAGAACTTCAGTCTCTTCATGGCTTCTTCTTTGCTTAAGCCTTTGAGCCTTGCAAGATAGAGGGCCTGTTCTCCCACTTCCATTTTGCGATAAAGCCCTCTCTCTTCGGGAAGGTATCCGATATTTTCAATATGACCCGCATGGAGTTTCTCTCCGTTCAGGATTACTTCTCCGGAGTCGGGGCCGGTGATCTGATTGATGATGCGCAGGAGGGTGGTTTTGCCGGCACCATTGGGGCCCAGCAAGCCAAAGATGCTGTTCTTGGGGACAGAAATACTTACTTCGTCGAGAGCGGTGTAATTCTGAAATTGTTTGGTGACTTTGTTGGCAATGAGCAGGTCTTCCATTCGATAGATTTATCCTTCAAGTATGCTCAGTATGACGCCATGCTAAGCATACTTGAAAGGTGTTACTCAAAATATTCCTTCATTCTGTCAAAGAACCCTCTGTCCTTCTTTCCAGGTGCTGGTTCGAA
>Ga0206996_1136_pt1 | contig 16193 bp, 13 predicted proteins | sample Alteio_BWMinCont_2_FD_153467 | JGI IMG/M metagenome (GOLD analysis project Ga0206996, IMG submission 153467) | Enriched cells from forest soil in Barre Woods Harvard Forest LTER site, Petersham, Massachusetts, United States -... | ecosystem: Environmental > Terrestrial > Soil > Temperate forest >...
GCGCTCCTAAGGATGGCCTTGTTAGCGATGTTCGCGTCCGACCGGGGCAGCAGATCAGTCCGGGAGAGCAGGTAGCCAGCATTATCGATGAGACTGTCGGATACGAGCTTAACGCCCGGTTACTCGGGTCTTACGCCCCACAGATCCGCCCTGGTATGTCGATTGTTTTTAAGCTGGATGGATACCCAGATTCGCACGAGATCGGGACGATTGACGGTGTCCGAACAGATAATGTCGTTCCGCTCGAAGCTGCAAGACATTCGAGCCGAGAGAACGGGAATGCCTTGGGAGTCGCGGGACCTGCGCTGGTCGTCCATTCCACACTGCCGCAGAGATTCGCTGTAGGCGACCGATCGTATCCTTATGAGGACGGAATGACCGGCAATGGGGAAGTGCGCCTCCTTTCGGAGCCACTGATCATCGAAATCGTCCCCGGTTTGAAAAACCTTTTGTCAGCCAGAAAGTGAGCTCAGGAGCATGCCCGCAGTACCCGAGTTCGTCAAACGCTATCCCAGCCTCGGGCGCATCATGTTTCAATCTCGGTATCGGCGAATACCTCTGGTCAGACAGTTGGCCATCACAGACTGCGGTGCTGCAGCTCTCGCAATGGTCCTCGCTTATCACGGTAAGCCGGTCCCGCTCGACGAGTTGCGGAACGTCATCGGAACCGGGCGGGGCGGAGCGAGCGCTGCATCCCTCCTGCGTGCTGGTCGCTCCTACGGGCTGAGGGGGCGGGGAGTTCGGGCCGATATCGATGACCTTCGGTACCTACCGATCGGAACTGTCCTCTTCTGGGAGTTTCGCCACTTTGTCGTGTTTGAGAAGCTCAATCGAGGCAGTGTGCAGATTGTCGACCCCGCAGCGGGCCGCCGGTCCGTCCTACTGCGCGATTTCAGCCGAGCATTCACCGGAGTCGCCCTGATTTTCGAGCCCGCCGAGAGTTTCGAGCGCTGCGAGGCGAAACCAAAGCGGATCGCCGGGCTGTTCAAGCAGGTGTTGGAAGAGAGGGATCTACTCGCGCGAATCATCACCACCTCCTTGTTGTGCCAAATCCTTTCCCTCGCTTTGCCGCTCTTCACCGGAGTGCTGATCGATCGCGTTGTGCCGCGTAAGGACTACTCTTTGCTGTTCGTTCTGGCGGTCGGGTACTGTCTGTTTCAGCTCTTTAATGTTATCGCGGGCGTCATTCGAGCGCATCTGTTCATACACCTGCGGACCAAATTGGAGGTGCGCTTCACGCTGCGGTTCCTCGACCACTTGGTGGAACTGCCGTATTCGTTTTTCCAACAGCACACGCCTGGCGACCTGATGGTCCGGCTGGGTAGCAACAACGCTATTAAAGAGACGTTGGCCTCATCCACGCTTTCCGCCGTCATGGATGGCTCGCTGGCCAGCCTATACCTAGTCTGGTTGATCCTGGCAAGCGTGAAGCTCACTTTTCTCGTCATCCTCCTGGCGGCAACACGATTCGCCCTATTGACATTCATCCGCTGGCGACAACGCCAGCTCCTTTCGCAAACAGCCCAGGTCGAAATGCTGAACGGCATGGAAACGCTGAAGGCGATGGGGCTGGAACACCTTGCGGCGGAAAACTGGTCCAAAGTCTTTGTGGACGGGCTGAACCTTTCGATCAAGCGGGGCCGTCTGGATGCCGTATTCAACGCCGTCCTGGATTCGCTCGGGCTAGTCTCGAATCTGGTCTTAATGTTCTATGGCGTGTACCTGGTATTGAATGGCAGTTTCACGCTCGGCACTATGATGGCGTTTTACGCGCTAGCTTCCGGATTTCTAGGTCCGTTGAACAACCTGGTTTCTACAGTGCTGGGATTACAAATGCTGGAGGTTTACCTCGAACGGCTTAATGATGTAATGGACACAGCACCGGAGCAGGATCAGAAAGCTGTTCTACCGGTCGGAACACTGAGCGGCGCGATTTCGCTCGAAAATGTTTCCTTTCGATACAGCAGTCATGAAGCGCTGGTGATTGAAGGAGTTTCGGTTGACATCAAACACGGGTCGCGGGTGGCGCTCGTGGGTCGGACCGGGTCTGGAAAGTCGACGCTGGCCCGTCTATTGGCGGGCTTATACGATCCAAATTCCGGTCGAATTCTCTTCGATGGATCGGACTTGAAGGCGGTGGAACGGCGCTCGGTCCGCAACCAGCTTGGCATTGTCACCCAGGAGACGCAACTGTTTGGAGGCTCTATTCGCCGCAACATCGCTTTGTCCGATCCAGACATGAGACTGGACCGAGTCATAGATGCCGCCAAACTGGCCTGCATTCACGACGAGATCATGTCCATGCCGATGGGATACGAGACTGTACTTGCCGGTTGCGGCTTTGCACTCTCCGGCGGGCAGCGCCAGCGTCTGGCACTTGCCCGAGCGTTGGCAAGAAATCCAAGAGTCCTAATTCTGGATGAGGCTACAAGCCATCTTGATGCCCTGACGGAGGATGAGGTGAACCGTAACCTGGCCTCTTTGCGCTGCACCCGGGTCGTTATAGCCCACCGTCTCAGTACAATCCGTGATGCGGATCTGATTTTGGTTCTGAAGGGTGGCAAGGTGGTCGAGCAAGGCACGCACGATGACCTGATGAAAGCCGGGCAACAGTACCCGAGTCTCCTCTCCTCCCAGCGCGACCACCACAGCATCGCTGCGACTTAAGGATTCTGGGCATGCGCGGTCAGCGGATATGAGCCAGGAGATAGTACTGATTTTAAGACAATTATGGATATTCGCGCCTCGTTCTAGCGGGTCGGCGGGAACGAGACGCCAGCGCCTTTGGCTTGTGCTACGTAGGTTCAGTAACCGCCGGATTCCTGCTCTCGACGCAGGGGTCTCGGAAGGCAATCCAGTCACTTGCTAATGCCCTCCTGGACATCTCAATGTGCTAACAATATAAAACTCGAAATAATTCTTGACAGAAGAACTTCGTTTCTGTTATGGAGATTGCTGCTGGTATAGCCTCCGGTGTCCACCCACCCGACCTCCTGTGCCAGCGCAAATCTCCGAATCAAAATCTTGCCTGAAAGGTGTGCCAAATGAAAAAGCGAGTTCTCAAGTTAAAAAAGGTCACTCTCAAGGACCTCGACGAAAAGGATCTGCAGGGCGTTGCAGGGGGATTAACGTGGTATGACACTTGCGACGTAGGCGGCTACCAGTGCGATAGTTGGCCGAGCGCTTGTGGTGCCTCGTACTGTGACAGTGCGCAATGCACAAATTGCGGCTGTGCTGGTACTGGCACCAACCCAGGCCAACAGGGTTGCTGCGCCTGATTTTGGCGAGACGTTTGGGTCTCTTCGATATTCGATAACCATCCGGTGATCATCCATTCGCGGATACTCCCGGTCGTAAGCGGGGAGCAGCGCCTCGGAGGCATCCAATGTTGAGCGAGTGGGCGCCAATTCTCCCACGTGACGGCCCCATAGCCTCAACCGCGTGGGACACCGTCGATGTTATAGCACAATCAATATTAACACATAGCTACCCTCCATCCAGCCCGTCGAGGCGCCAACATTCGAAATACGAAGAGTCGCTCCTATTTGGTTATTTGGCCTGTGCTCTCGATGACGCGATGTGGCGCTCGCGGGCAATCGACTCCCTGAATGGCGCGATCGATGACGTCGAAACACTGCGCCGCAACCTGTCGCTTTTCGGTGGCCTGTCGGGACTGGGGTGGGTTGCGGAGCACATTTCTAGCCTGCTGGGAGAACCATCTGAGTTCTCGAACCCGGGAGATGCTGAGGCGAGTGCTGGAGATATCGATGTTAGGCAGTATATTGACTCAATCCTACTGCGGAATCTGCGTTATGATCCGTGGCAAGCCTCGTACGATCTGATTGGTGGATTAGTGGGATTCGGAGTCTATCTTTTCGAACGCCTACCGTGTAGTTCCGGCGTTGCCGAAGGGTTTCTCTTGATCCTTAAGCACCTGGAAACTCTTTCGGAAAGCACTCCTGATGGAATTACCTGGCACACTGACACTAAATTCCTTCCTGAGGAGCAGCGGCGGCGAACTCCGAGCGGCTATTACAACCTCGGCGTGGCACACGGCGTGCCTGGCGTTATTCACTTCCTCTCACAACTGGCGACGGCCCGGATCGAGGAGCGTCGTGCCCGAGCACTGCTGGATCCTGCTGTCGATTGGCTATTCGCTCAGCAACGACCGCGTGGGTCGCGCTCACGCTTCAGCCCGTATATCACATGTGATGAGTCGTCGGACTCGACGCTCTCGTGGTGCTATGGGGATTTGGGCATCCTAGCGATTCTTCTCCAAGTCGTCTCTAATTCGAGCTCGGCATGTTGGAAGGACTATTCGTCCGAGTTACTGGAACATTGCCTGGCGTGGCCATCAGACCAGGCCGGTATCAATGACGCTCAGTTGTGCCACGGTAGTGCTGGCGTGGCGCATATCTTCAATCGGCTCTACCACATCAGCGGGGATGCGAGGTGCCGTGATCGGGCACTGTACTGGCTTGAACAAACATTGGCGAGGCGAGTGCCGAACGCCGGAGTAGGAGGGTATCTAGCAAGCACTAAGCCAGATCCAGCGGGTGCCCCGGTCTTGGAACCGAGCCCGGCTTTCCTTGACGGCGCTATTGGCATTGCGCTGAGCTTGATCGCGGCGCTGACTCCTGTGGAACCGCAGTGGGATCGACTATTGTTGCTCTCGAGAACTCCGGTAGAAGAGCATGGATCCTGAGGATGAAACTTCGGGTAACGCATACAAGCCCCGCGCGGCGGAATATGTACAGCGCGCATTTGCGCGCGTTGCGCTGCCGGTCAATAGCTTCAACTCGAGGGAATAATCCCGCGGATAGAACGGAACTCACTCTCGCAGCGGGGACAGTGACAGTAAGGCGCGCTCCCCAAGTGCAGAGGAGCCCGTCGTTCAATGGGCGGTAGCGAGTGCCGTCATAGTTGAAAATTTCGCTAATGCCAGTCTGCATTGATTGAGAATCGTACACGAGTATGTCAGAGAATCCGCAAGCTAAGAAGGTAGCGCCCGAGGCACATCCTTCGGTGGCAATTCAGCACTCAGGATTCTTCGTCCTTAGAACGCCCCTTTTGCCAATGGACGACTTTTTGCGATGGAGTGAATTGCCGTCGGGCTTGACCCCGGCGAGAGCACAGGATCGTACTGCAATTCCTAGGGAGGCTTGGCGAGCGGAAGTCGAGTTGCTCCGAGCGAAGTTGCGTCTGATCATTGAAAGACCGGAGATTTTGCAAGCGCTTTTTATAGCCTCGCCTTCACTTTCCTCATCGGTTAAATACTGGTTGACTGCGCCCGACAGCAAGAAAGGTCTGCAGGCTGAACGCTCGCTGGTTCGATATTTCGCGAGAATGTGCGGGCGCTCGACGCCATTCGGCCTCTTTTCCGGGTGCTCGGTGGGACATATCGAGTCCGACTGCGATCGACCTGAGTCCGAGCTTGTTCTTGAATGCAGGGAGAAGTATCAGCCGACCTCCCGTCTGGACTTTGACTACTTGTTTGCGCTGACGACGGCGTTGCGTAATGATTCCGCGTTGGTCAAAGAATTGGTCTTTTGGCCAAATGCAAGTTTGCACAGAATCGGAGACGTGTGGCACTACGTGGAATCTCGGGGACTTGGATCGCGTCGAAGCCATCATCTAGTCAAGGTGTACAACGACGACTACCTTCAAAAGGTCATCGAGAGAGCTCGAGCAGGGAGGAGGTTTGCAGAACTAATAGAATTTCTGCAAACGATCTCCGACGGGCCAGATGAGGTTTCCGAAGAGGAAGCAGGTGCATACGTCAGCGACTTGATCCAGAGCGAAATATTGGTGCCGAGCCTCACGCCTTTGGTCACCGGAGATTCCCCTTTAGATGACATATTGGCGCAGCTCTCGCGCTTGCCTTCAGGAACGCACGTGGCAACAGTACTTCGTTCAGTGAAGGACAGATTGGTGGCGCTGGACGAGGAGGGACTTCGAGCGTCTCCCGCCGACTACAGTGCCCTGGCCGACGATCTGAAGAGTCTTCCAGCTGAAGTTGACGTAGCTCGGTTGTTTCAAGTTGACATGATGAAACCATTCCGAAACGGGATCCTGCCTAAGGCAGCGATAGACGAGATGGCCTCCGCAGTCGACCTGTTGTCCCGCGTTGGGCAGACGTCGGAGCCCGAAGATATTAGTACATTCCGCGATGCATTCGTTCACCGATACGAGCACGCCTGGGTTCCACTATTGGATGTAGTCGATGAAGAATCCGGCTTGGGTTTTGGGACGTCGCCAGGATGGGCAAATCCTCCTATTCTTCGCGGCATCAATCTCGCGGGACGTTCAGATTCGGATGGGGCTGCGGCTGAGTTCAAGTCTCTGCTCCTTCGACGTGTCGTTGGGCAGTGCGCGGATGGAATCAACGAACTCGCGCTGGAGAAAGCCGATCTGCCCGAGGCATCCGCGGCGTCTGATTGCCTAGCGGGAGCATTTTATTTGAATGTTCAACTGGTTGCTGAATCGATGGTGGCTTTGCGTAAAGGTGAATTTCGAGTAGTTATTCGAAACGTGGGTGGGCCGCCAGGCGCGGCGCTCCTTGGGCGCTTTTGTCATGCGGACCCAGAACTAAGCGAGCATGTACGACGGCATCTGCGTGCGGAAGAAGCCCAGGATGTCGATGCGGTCTATGCCGAAATCGTGCACTTGCCTGAAGGACGAGTTGGAAATGTGCTGTACCGCCCCGTGCTTCGCGAATACGAGATCACTTATCTAGGACGCTCTGGAGCCTCACCGGCTCAGCAAATTCCGGCATCCGATCTTCTCGTGTCTGTCACTCCCGGCGGAGAAATCGTGTTGTACTCGCAAAGGCTCAGCCGCAGGGTGATTCCACGACTTACCAACGCCCACGGTTATATGAATCCTCGCCTCCCAAGCGTTTATCGGTTTCTGTGCTATCTACAGCATCAGGGTGCAAGAGGTGTGCCCGTGTTCTCCTGGGGCTCCCTCGACTCTTTAGATACGCTTCCGCGCCTGCGGGTGGGCCGCGTTATTCTCGCGCTTGCCCGGTGGAGGTTGAGCCAGCAAGAGATTAAGAAGATCGATCGAGGTGATCGATATCTTTGTTTTCTCGCGGTTCAGGAATGGCGGCAGCGCCGGGGTTTGCCGAGGTGGATAGTGTTGAAGCTGAATGACCAACACCTGCCTGTTGACCTAGACAATGTATTGAGCGTTGACGCGTTCATCCACACGCTAAAACGTACTCAAGAGGCAATGCTTCAGGAAATGTACCCGTCCCCGGAAGATTTGTGTATTTCCGGAGCGGAGGGCCGATTTCATCACGAGCTGTTGGTGCCGTTCGTTAGGCGCCCAACAGCTATGCAGCAGCAGATCCGATCCTTCACGTCGCCGTTGCAACTGCCGGCCGCCCCCCTGATACGTACGCGGCCTCCAGGAAGCGAGTGGCTTTATGTCAAATTATACGGCGGACCCGCTGCCTTGGACGATGTTCTCGTCCGCGCTGCCACACCCCTGCTTGAAAGGGCTTATGCTGCCGGATTGATGTCTAGATGGTTCTTCGTCCGATATACGGATCCGCATGTTCATCTGAGAATTCGATTTCAAACACGGTCCGACTCACTGAGTCGCGAACTGCTAGCGCTAGTTTCCGTCTCGTTCAATCCACTTCTGGATTCGGGAAGAATATGGAAAATTCAGTTCGATACATATGAGCGCGAGATCGAACGCTACGGCGGGACCGAGGGAATGCTGGCCGCGGAGGACATCTTCTGCGCGGATAGTGAGGCAGTTCTAAGCATTCTGAGTTCGCTGAGCGACGACAAAGGAGCCGCTCTGCGTTGGCAATTAGCTTTGCTCGGCGTCGACAAACTGTTCTCTGATTTCGGTTTTAGTCTCGCGGAGCGCCGGGATTTCGTCGGCCACCGGCGTGATACCCACTTGCCAAAATTTCGAGCTGGCGAAGAAACAAAACGCCGATTGGGCGAAAAATTTCGAGCTGAACGTCATAATCTGGACCAGGTCCTGAAGAACGCCTCTGTTGCGGACGAACCTTTTAATCTTGCCTGTCAGCGATTCGCAGACAGGTCAGGAGCTATTTGCAAGGTCGTCGAACGCCTTCGTGAGCTTTCAGCCACTGGGAAATTGCTTGTCAGAACTAGCGAACTGGCTGCCACTTTCGCACATATGCATATTAACCGCTTCGTACATACTTCCTCTCAGCCCGCCCATGAGTTAGTGATATATGACTTTCTATATCGCATCTACGATTCCTGGCTGGCGCGCGGAGCTCGAGAGAACAGTGCGGAGTAGCAAACATTCGGAAATGGTCCCCTGCTCGCTAGTCTCCCGGAATGCTAGGTTGCTTCGAGGCAGCTCTCAGAAAACTGAGGTTTCAGATGACCCGTGACATAATACCAACCCAGAATGATTGTGGCCCGTTGAATCTTGGAAAATGTCTACCACTCCCCAAAGGGCGCCTCATCATGATCTCTAACGGGGCATCTTTCATGAGGGCGTACAACTGCTCTAATCAAGAGTATCCGCGCTCCAGCTCATCCAGCCGGTTGCGGACTAGTTGTCCCACTACGGCCGGAGCAAATCGGCCAATGTCAGCCGATGCTTCGGCTTTTTGATGCACCTCTTGGCTCACCCGACGGTCATCCCGCAATTCGTAAAGAAATAGCAGCTTTTCCTCCAGATCCTTCTGACTTGGGTAAGCCCATTTCATTCGGGCTGTGAAATGACCAAATATGTCCTCAGAACGAATGAACTCTTCTCTAAAGTCCAACAGGAACGAGTTGTCTTTGCTCATGAAATCTAGGTTTCCGGAGTATCCGGTTGCGATTGCTGGCTTTCGGAAGAGTAAGGCATCTGACATCGTCAGTCCCCATCCTTCCGAGTGGTGCGGACTTACATAGACATCCGCACATTCGTATAGAGCCGTGATCTGTGACCACCCCATTTGCTCACACAGAAATATGATTCGTGGATCCGATAGTGAAGGCGCGCGGTCCTTGGCGGACGCCTTAACGATTAGACGGGCGTCGGGCATACGTTTGCGTAGATTTACGAATGCATTGATCAGCGCCCCAGTGTTCTTCCGTTTGTCCCACATTCTCGTAATCATCAAGTAATAGATGTAATCCGGGTTGTGGCCGATCTTCTGCAGGACTATGGCTCGGTCCCTATCTGGACAAACCATATCGCGATCGATAACGTGAGGCATGCGCAATACTCGTGGGTGATATTTTTCGAATAAGGCCTTGCAATAATGGGACGGCGCCCATATCTCTTGGACATAACTAAGAGAACGTTTGTAGGCATCCGGCAGATCATCAGCTTCCCATACGCAATATGCTATTACATATCTCTCTTTTAGTATGCTGTACGACTCGTAGATAGCCCCGTAATCGTTGGGTTCTATATGTAGTATCACCAAATCGGCTGCCTTGACGCTCTGAACGAGCGAATGACACTCTCGAATAAGACTGCGATATGCTTTGCCCGCGCGATTATGACTATTGTAAGGTGACAGCGCGTAAAACAGGTTCATAAGCCACATCCAGACGCAAGTCGGCTTGTGCGGCCTTGCACGCCTTGACGAGGTTGTACTCCGACGATCCAGCGGGCAATGCAGCAGTGCGCTTCTTCCAGACTGCAGACTTTCCCAACTTCTTCTTCCTTCAAGCTGCAACGCAACCGTTCATTTGTCGTTGGTTACGTACCAAACCCAGTTTCCGGCGACGGGCTAGCTTCCACCAACCCGTATTTCATTAGCCTACACAAATGGCTAAAGCAATTAATAGCACATCTTTCATCAGTCCAGTCCGCATTACGCCTATCGTCGCCCGTAGCAAAGACATCTCTTATAGCAGATTGTCCCTTGAACTCCAGGAGGTCTAGTATTCGGCAAAGCTCAGTGAAGCAGAACCACGACTTTGGAACCGCTACCCGCGCGAGCATTTCGGGCTTTCGGCGCCAGGATCGACCGCGGTCTGTTAGCTGCACTCGGAGATCACTTCTGATTAATGTCGTAGCGTAGTGGCCGAAGACCTCTTCGTAACTCCATCCAGTCAAGTCCAACTGATCCGTAGTCATTCCCTGTCCCGGACGAGAGGCCTCTTCCGCCAGCGTACTCCAAAGAGACTCATATTGAGCAATAACTCGCCTCCAGTCGTATAAATCTCGTGCGCGCCTAAGGCCAGCCTGCCCGAGGCTGCGCCGGAGATTCTCGTCCGTAATTAGCCTTTCAAGCGCCTCTCTCAGACGCTTAGTATCCACAACTGTAGTTGCAGCGAGTAGGTCACTTTCTCCCATATTCCCGCCGCGGAAATCGTCGAATTGTCTTGGATACTTGGGCATAAAAGTGGGGATTAGATATCCCGTCTCACCATCCACCACCAGGTCCCTATATCCGCTCCAGTCAGAAGCAACAACCGGCAGTCCGGCCGCCATCGCCTCGACAATGGTAATGCCAAATGTTTCCTGTAGGTTGTCCGAGATCGATACGAATACGTCTGCCTGTCGGTAGAGTTGCCGTTTTTGAAGGATAGTCGGGTTTGGTACTATTCGGACCTTGTTGGCACAGCCGAGATCTCCCGCAAATGATTCTAATTCCCTAGCTAAGCGATGCTGCGTATCGTCGCCGGCGAGAATCAAAACAGCATCCGCGTGCGATTCCAGCAATTCTGCAAAGACAACCACAAGAGGGAAAAGATCCGCTTTACTGGCCATCGAGAAGCGACCAAAGTAAAGTATGGTTGGCTCGTGCACGACCGAACACCCCGCTTGGGTCGGTGCAGCGGAGGAATCGAACATAAAGTCTTCAATTTCGACTCCAAGGGGGATAATGGGGGTTTGTATCGCCATTTCGAGTTCACCGAAGTGGGCTCTTGCGAAGCGGTTCCGCAAGTGGTTCACGAAGTTCATGATAGCTTGATGCCCGGCTCTGCTTGAACAGATGAGGGCGTCGAAGTGCTTAAGTGGGGAAAGTACTAGATCCAGCATTGCGAGCAATTGGCGCGCATGGTCGATGGAATGTATAACTGCCGTAATCGGTGTCTCGGGACGGCCGCAAAGCCTCCGAATGCGGATAAGATCAGAGAAATACTGCTTCGGAGATGCCAGGATCAGGTGGTCCGCGCGCCGCATCTCTCCAAATTCATGCTCCGCAAGTAGTTTTATACGGCTAGCATTGATTGCGAATAATTCCGAATCTCGTAAGTCACCTGCAGGGAGCTTATTTCGATGCGGAATATATATAACGTCGTAGTTACTGTAGCGAAGTAGAGCTTTAAGAACTTCTGCGGCATAAACTGTTGCACCCATAACCGAGAACTTACTGGATGCGTTATCCTTTAGCGCTTGATGGTCCGGAGGAAGCATTGAGAAATACAGCGCTTTCATTGAAGGTCCCTCTACCTTATTTTCAAAATGAAGCTTACGCGTAAGTATTCAAGTATGCCACCCGAAATGCTGCGCCGGTTTTCCCTAGCAGATTGGCGTGGCGGCAACTGATTCCGAGGTGGGCGCCCGGTGAAGATGACTCTAGTTGTATTCCTGCCCAACCCCAACCGCCGCGAGTCTATTAATTGAAGCTGGTTTTTTGCCCAAAACGCCAGATGGGTTATGTGTGCCGAGCCAGAATGCAGAGCATTTTTAGCTCGGCGGCGCGGCGACAATAGGCGTGAGCAGAGAGGAATCGTAATCGAGCCGCGCCGGTGAGCTAAAAATGCTCTGCATTAGTCCGAACATGGCATCAGACTTCTCTTGGACCAGTCGACAGATTATGTTTCTTGTCGCGGTGATAACAGCAGGCCAGAAAATCGCCCGGGTATTTGGGTGCCGAATTTCAAGGACGGACTGATCGACCGAGGAAAAATGGCTTTACAAGAGGTTGCGCAGAAATCCTTGGTCGCTTCCGACTGCCAGAATTTGTCCGGCGGCAGGCTTTCATGCAGAAAAGCTTCGCCTCCTTGGGTGCTCGCTTTTTGTTCACGTCGAGCGCTTCAGGTGTCCCTGCGACTCCTAATAAGTTGAGCGGACCTTCCGAACCGGCCAATGCGCATTCCCAAAAACAGGCGTCTTAGAATGCTCTCATTTTGTTTACAAACAGAGTGGTCGAGTTGGAGACTGCCATCCACCGATCCCAGAAGGTTTTGCCGCTAATAAAGGCGGTAGTTGCGCGCATAGAATCATACAGCGCCTTCAAGAGACCGCTCTGTCCCTCAGCCCCCGCACTGACGGGACGAATCATGGTTTCCGGCAGATTACGCCACTGCCACTTAAAAAAAGCGAGGAACGGATGAAACATTTTTCTTTGAAACATTCGACCGACTTTTCGCCCATTAGTAAGAATAGAGGGCAACTCTCGCTAGCTGCGTTTGTTGGCGAGTATTACGAGCGATACGCACGCGGGAACCTCAAACCCTCAACCGTTCACTACTCGAAACTTTGGGAAGTCCTTTCCCCCGAGTGGGCGAGGTCCGTTTGCGGGACTTCAGGACAGTAGACGCCGCAAACATGCTGGCGTACTTCGCCCAGAGAGGTTGAGGACGCCGATCACTCCAACACGCGAAGTCGCTCCTGAGCGGCATTTTCACTTACGCTAAAAACCTTGGAGTGCTCGATGGGGTTAACCCCGTACAGGGCTCAATCATTCCAAGAAATGCAGCCGCTCCAGCAGAGACGCACGCTAGCACGCCGGATGAGGTAGTAGCGATACTCGACGTGCTCAAGCGAGCGAAAGACCTAGAGGAACGTCAGAAGCTCCAAGCTCAAACAGCGATTGCGTTGATGTTCTTCGCGGGGTTGCGTCCCGGCGAAGCACGAGGCGCGACGTGGGAAAATTATGATGGCAAAGCCCTGAGCGTGAAACCGAGTGTTTGGCGCAAGCACACGACCGATCCGAAAACCGCGAGTGCCGCAAAACCCGTTCCAGTGATTGAGCCGCTTCGAGAGCTTATCGCGGAGCTACAGGTAGCGGAGGACAAGCCCGATAGCGGCCCGATCCTACGAGGCGTGATGGGCAAGCCGCTTAGCCTCGATATGCTGGCAGGCGTTGTCATCCGTCCGGCACTCCGTAACCGTGCAAACTACCGCAACGGCCAATCGAAAGATTGGAGGCGGCTTCAGTGGCAAGGCTACTATGCGCTTCGTCGCGGTATCGCAACCCAGCTAAACACGATTACCCACGATCCGATGGCCGCGAAAGGACTCTTGCGGCATTCCAGCGTTCCAGCGTCAACACAACCCTTGCGCACTACATCAAATCCATGCCCGAAGTCACAGCAAACTGCATGGCGCAAGTTGAACAGCTATTCAGCGCAGCAGGGCAGGCAGTACAGTAAGCAGTTGGGATAAGACTGGGATAAAAGGAGCCGCTCAATCACTCGCCTAGACCGTCAGCGAATTTCCTCTAACTCCAACAGTTGCAAGAATCTGGCGGAGAGGGGGGGTTGAAACCCCCATTGGTGAGTGGGAGGTGAGGGGTTGGTGAGCGCTGGTATGTCTCTTGTTATCAACTTCAGTTTTCGATTTGTACGAATCGCCAGTGTTTAAGCGGGTTTCGGAAGGGGCCATCGACCGAAGGTAGTAGCAAGAGTAGTAGCACGGAAGGCCGAGCAGGCAGGTTCGGAGAGATGGCTGAGAGGCTGAAGATGGACCGTTGTCCGTGTTGCGTCGACCTCATTGAGATCGCCGCGTTAATCGGGAACTGGAACAGGCGTCAGGCCTCAAAGGGACAATGCAGGGCGGTTCCCACCTACTACAACGACAGCGTGGGAACGAGATGTCCTCACTCTATTTGCAATTTTCCGCTGAGCTTGTTTACTCGAATCGAATGAGCCCCTTCGAATTATCGGCGAGCTGCTCTTGAAAGATTACTTCATCTAAATCTACCTCTGGCAGACGGTCCGCTAAACCGTTGCACTTCAGAGTTCTGGAACACATATTGCGACCGGGGACTTTTTGAAGATAATCCATAAGCGGCAGTATAAGTAACCACATCGGGAATCAGCGGGTGCAGCACGCCAGTTTCACCCCTGCGAACTAGACTTGTGGCTGGGAGTCTGTTGGGGCGACGAGCCCCAGACAAGGCTTCTTAGCGCGGCCGACCGTGGGTGTAAGTGTGGGTGCGGCTAATGCATAGAAATGGTCGCTAATTTCTCCTAAGCGACACCAGTTATGGCACTCACGTCGCACGTACATCTGTAGGTAGGCTGACGCAATCGTGAAAAAACTGGACAACATCCGTCCCCCCGAACCGCGACTTGACACCACGGATCGAAATGCGTTCCCCGTTGTCTTTCTTCAAGCTACGTTGTAGGAAATCTGTTGCCTCTCTGAAACCATCTAGAAAACCGGCTCCTGTCGGCTTGTTCAGAAACAAGAGAATCGACCGGCAGTCAACTGGCGAGATAACGAGGTAGGAATTACTGCCTTCGATGTGCAGGGTACCCTTGAACGATTTAAGTCTAGGGTTCACGTATCCTCCTGCTACGAGGTTGACTTTTGTCCCGGAAACGATAACGCGCTCCTTTAAGCTTCGTCAAGGGGGGAGGCAGACTCAGACTCATGTCCACTCATGTCCTGGGGATGTACTGGCGGTGAGCTGATCGCGTCGATCTCACAATGCCTGTAAAGAATAGTCATGGGAGCCTCCTATCTGACAGACGGGCATAAACTGTCATGTCGAGGAAGGAAAACGCCAGCCAAACCTATCAGACTTCGGAGTGAATTTTCATGTCGTGCTCCCCAGGGGACAGGGGATCAGCCGTTTCGGAAGATGACGTCCGTTAGTTTGCTGCGCACCTGTAAGGCAGCATTTTTCCTGGCACCCCGCGGTTGTTCAGCAGTAACCTGCTATTTTCGCACTCCCACAAATCGTTTGTTTGGTTCGTATGCTTTTGGTATTAATACAATAAGATGATCGACGAACTCCAGGGACCGCTAGCTTCTCGACTGCGTCAGCGCAAGTTCGAGCTGGCGCGTCTTTCCACATCCCCGACGATGCCCTCCCTGGCTCTCTTTCCCTAAATCACCTGCGCTGCGGTAAATCCACCTGTCATTGCGCCCACGACCAAGGCCATCCGGTCTGGTCGCTGACCTTTATGGTGAAGGGGAAAAAGAATGTCCAGCACATCCCCAAGCCGTGGGTCGAGCAAGTTCGCCGCCGCGTGCGCGCCGGGCGACAGAGAATACACTGCCGGGCAGCGCCTGTTGCGTCGCGTGCGCGTGAACTTAGGATCGCGCTTCATTGACTATGTGGTGGTCGACGGGGGGAATTTGCCATTACTCCTTTTCTGCACGTCGCGGGAAAAGCGGGCTGGCCCGTGGTGGCTCGGCTGAAGGACGATCTGCCCGAATTATCTCAGGCGGCGGAGCGGCGCTTTCGCTCCCGGCCGCCGGATCTCGAGTTCCGGGACGGCACCGATCGCGTCCAGATCTGGGAATAGTTGCGCTGACATAGCCTCACTTGCTCTCCTGTGGCCAGCAACAAATTCTGTAATAAGTGCCATCGGCTCTCCGTATCCCTTCGTTGACTCATGCGCCTAATCCGCATACTGCACGTCCGCGATGACGCAAGATCAGCAGAGTATAAGATGCTGCGGCTCCATGCACTGCGACCCGTCTCGTCAGAGTCGCGATTGCTGATTGCTGCACGGGATGGTTTCGTCGGCATCTCCTAACGTGTTGGCGGCCGCGCACGTACGATACGGCTCTTACGAAAACCCTTAAGGAAGAATCTAAGTTCTATTCGTAGCGCAGAGCGACCATGGGATCGACGCGTGAGGCACGACGGGCGGGGATGTAGCACGCGGCGAGGGCGACAAGTCCAAGTAGCGCAGCAACGACGACAAACGTAGGCGGGTCTACTGGCCGAACACCGTAGAGGAGGCTTGCGAGGTAATGCGTCGTGCCGAGAGCCCCCAAGATTCCAATGATCCCGCCAGCGGCCGACAATCCAACTCCTTGTCCAACGATAAACCGCAAAATATCAAACGGCCGTGCGCCTAGGGCCATGCGCACTCCGATTTCGCGCGTTCGTCGCGTCACTTCATACGAGAGGAGTCCATAGAGCCCAATACAGGCGAGCAGCAGCGAAAGCCCGCCAAAGAAGCTGGACAAACGTGCAATCAGCCGCTCTTGAAAAAGCGATCCCTCAATCTGCTCGGATTGAGTCTTGATGTTAAAGAGCGGAAGATTGTTGTCGA
>Ga0206996_1054_pt1 | contig 15795 bp, 14 predicted proteins | sample Alteio_BWMinCont_2_FD_153467 | JGI IMG/M metagenome (GOLD analysis project Ga0206996, IMG submission 153467) | Enriched cells from forest soil in Barre Woods Harvard Forest LTER site, Petersham, Massachusetts, United States -... | ecosystem: Environmental > Terrestrial > Soil > Temperate forest >...
TGTCGTGACCGTAGAGGTGCTTCCACAGGCGGCGGGTGTTGGCAATCGGATCGCCGCCGGGATTTTCCTCGTCGAAGGCGGGCCGGTACATATCGACGACGATGCGCAGGGCTTCCTTTAATTCTTCTTCAGAAGGGCCGCCGGTAAGGGCTTTTACCAAGTCGAAGGCATCCAAATCTTTTGGCGCCAGTCTTTTAAGTTTGCCCACGAGAACATCAAGTGGACCGGCAATATAGACTGTCACATTTCCGAAGACTGCTACATCCGCCCGGTCTCTCCAGCCCGGTCCCGTGATAAAAATACTTTGGGGGACTGGAATGTTCCGTTATGAGGTGTTATGAAGTGGTATGGAGAGGAGCGTACCATTGGAGCGGGGAGGATAAAGGTGGAATGGGATTGTTGGTAGGCATATATAGTTGAGGTTCTTCGATGTCGCCGGGGGAGCCCGGCGACGGAATAGAACCGACCGGAAAGTGATTCACTTTTGAACGGGCGGCATGGACTGCTGCAACCGCAGCACCGACCGGACTGCTTCAACTGCCTCAGGACTACTGAGGCAGGAGGCTGTCCCTCCGGAGAGCATCGTTATAACCCATAACGCCGGAAAGCCAAATGGAAGTTGAGAGGTGGGGGGCACAGAGAGGGGACAGGAAGGCAGGCTTCACGCGGAGGCGCGGAGACGCGGAGGGGGGAGGCAAGGGAATGAGGTTTCTTGGTAGCCGTCGACCACCGGGCGACGATGCAGTCTCAGCCTATCGGGGCGTGTCTAAAGTCACTCTCAGATTCCGTGTTGATAGTGGGGACTGACCCCTTCACTTTGACCCCTTCACTATGCTGGCCCAAGACGCAGAGCCCCATTTACTGGGATCGTAAAGGTTGAATGCCCATGGCCCTGGCTTTATCCAAATCTATGAACAGATACCCAGGATCATGCGCTTGGATGTGGGGAAGCGCAGCCCGAAATTCGTTTATTCCAATCAAACAGGCGTTATGGAACGACGTTTGCGAAAGATTGTTGGGTCTGCCAGATAATAGGGAATTAATGCCTCGATCTAAACTAAGTTGCTTTAGATCAACCGCTCCGATGCGGGTAGTTTCCAGAACAGCAAGATCTTTTCCTTGTGGGTCAAGAAATACGCCAGTGTAACAATGACCGGGAACCAGCACGAGAAAAGCTCGAAGTCCAATTTTACGATAGATGGAGGCAAAGAGTACGCTTCCATCGATGCAGTTGGCCTGAGTGTCAGTTATCGAATCACTAATGGATCGAATATGCTGAGATAGTACTTTAGAGGATTCCACCGAGGGGGTGGTAATATTACTGTATTTGACTCCCTGACGCTGTAAGACATTCCAAACGGCAAACATTTGTGAATAAAGACTTTGAGTCCCACCTTGGTAGCCAGTAAATGCAGGGGTAAGTTTGAGTTGTAATGCCCTCTGTAGGACTTTATCCACAATCGGGCTGTTTTCATCAACATAGGCAGCGGCCATCCAGTACATCGGGATAAATGTTCCGTCCTTGTGCTTGATCCCAAGAGGACAGTCGCTCAAGGACCGAACTTCAACGGTTTGGCGCTTCGTTCCCAAGTCCGCACCATTTACTGTAACATGATAGGAAATCACTTCAGGAATGGGCTCAACTACTCGATAAAGCGCATCGTAATCATAATTCAATTTGGGGTAGACTTTATAAACCATGCCCGCTTGAGGAAGAACGCCATTTAGCGTCGATTCTTGAATAAAATTTGGTGAACTGATCTCGACTGAAAATGTCTCATTGTCCTGATCAGCTTTTATGTACACTCCCAATTGGCCCAAAGTGTCCCCGATTTCATTTACTTTAGTTTTATGTAAATTAGTCGTGTCGATGCTTGCCGTAGCAATAGCTAGCGAAGGAAATATCGATTTATCCAGTCCATCAGCAGGCTGCCAATCGTCCGCACTCAGCAACGCTGACGTCATTAAGAAGGCGTTGAGAACTACGGATGGAAGATAGTTGCTCAACTTTGAACTTCTCATAGGTCATTACAAAAGCGGACTGGTTCTCTGTTTCCATCACTCCGCGAAAGCGGCATGGCTTAGAATGGCAACTTTCGGGTGAACAAGTCGAGAACGCGGTTTAGGCAGAACCGAGCAATCGAGTTGCGCGGACATGGGCGTTCCCAAATGGAGTTTGGGAACGAGAGGAAAGCTATCCAGTAAAGGGGTCAGTCCTCACCATTGTCACATGATCAGTCGCCCTTGATTTTCGGCTTTCGAAAGGCATAAGAGATTTTGACGAAGAGGTAGGGAAGCTGGACCAAGCCGACGATGAGGGGTTTCAGTGCCCGGGAATTGAGCAAGCGGCTTCCGGTGGTGGGCTTAACTGGAGCGGTCGATGGGGTCCCCAGCCATTCGGTGGCGACTACATGCTTGGCCAGTTCCTCATATTTTTGGGTGGCACGATCGGGGCCTTGGGCTTTTTCCCAGACGGAAAGGGCCTTGCCCAATTCGTAACTGGCCAGGGAGCAGTAAAAGGGAAGCCAGCTTTCGCCTTCCAGCAGCATGCGCTTGGAAAGTTTTTCGATATTTTTAAGGGAATCGCGGATCGCTTTTTCCGGGGGCACATCCTTTTGGGTTTCGACCTCAAAGTAGCCGAGGGACGCATTCCAGAAAGAGCGCACCGTCGGATGGGTCATATGATGTACGCAGCAATCCTCCGCATAGGGAATTCGAAAGGTCCGGGCGGCATCCCGGGCGTTAAAATTATCGTGGATTTGATTGGTGATGACGACGCGGTCCTTGTGAAACAGGAAGGGATAGAAGGCAACTCCGCCGTTTTCCGGGGAACGATGGACCCCAAAGAAATACATCAGGCGCGGAACGTAAATGACGTCGAGTTGGTCGGCTTGGGCGGCAAGGGTCTCCTCGCATTTTTCGATGAGCTTGCGCGTGGGAATTTCCGAGCAGGTGCTCAAAAAAATCCAGTCCCCCGTGACATTTTCCGGGATGAGCGTCGAATAATCCTCATGGCCGCGTTCCGTGAACGGAATGGAAACCACGCGCACGCGGTCACCGTAACTCCGGCAGATTTCCAGGGTCCCATCGGTCGATCCCTTGTCGAGAATGACGATTTCTTTCGCCCACTTTTGGGCATGGTCCAAAACGTGGCGGATCCGTTTGGCCTCATTGTAAGCGAAGACGAGAAAGGTCATGGAGTACCGGCCCGAATCATGGCGACCTATTGCTTTCTTCGCAACCGCCATCCCATTTTCATACGGGACCAGGAGAGATGCGGATCGAGTTTTTTCGCCAGGGCCAGCCAGCGCGCGGCGTCCGCATAGAGTTGCTTGCGATAGAGGCGCCCCATCACGCGATCACAGTAGGCGCCCAAAAAGCGTTCGCGTTGAAAATGGGGACCGAATTGGAAATCGGGCAGCGTCAGCTTGGCGGGGACACCACCCAATTCGCCTTCGTGGAAGGGAACGGCGTCCCCTGCCCCCAAGTCGTCGATCAGCTTCCGAAAAACGGCCAGGGCCTCGGCATGAAATCCTTGCTCGGCGGTCATGCTTTTCGATGTCTCATGCTTGCGGAACCGGGCCCAAGTCTCGGGCTTTTTCAGGACCTTTTGCTGGCCATACTGAGTCAGGTACCGCACCCACATGTGCCAATCCATCACATAATGCAGGTCGGGATTCACGCCGCCGAATTCGCGAATAATCTTAAGCCGCCAAAACGTGGAGGGCTGGCAATAGATGCCGCGGCAGATGGTTTCCTCCGCGGACTTCCGCAACGGAAGCTGGCAGAGGCTGGTCTCAGCGGGATTGGATTCGGAAAATTCGAGGGTCTGTCCGGAAACAATATCGGCCTGCGAGACCGCGAAAGCATCGGCCACGGCGCGAAGAGCGCCCGGGGTGAAGGCATCATCCGCGTTGATCCAATTGAAAACATCCCCGGTGCAACGTTGCAGGCCCTTGTTCAAGGCATCACTTTGTCCCGCGTCTTTTTCGCTGAGCCAGCGGAGGCGCGAATCGCCCTCGTACTTTTGAATGATATCCTGGGTGCCGTCGGTGCTGCCACCGTCGATGATCCAATATTCGATATCTGTGTGGTCCTGGCTTAGGACGCTTTCGATCGTCTCCGCGATGTAGCGACTGGCCTGGAAGCACGGTGTGACAAGGCTGATTTTCATAGAGGAGTCCCGATTGGAATCCAAGGCGAACAACCCGGCGTCCGCAAACATTAAAAAAACCGCCGCAAGCAGCGGATATTGTGGGAAGAATCTGCTCGGCCTGTAGCGGCGTGTCTATGACCGCCGAGGATGTGCCAAAGATCGTTGCTTATGTGTTCGGCGGTCATAGACACGCCGCTACATACTGCACGCCGCAAGCGGCGGGGAATTAACCCTGAGAGATTAAAAGTTCTTTTGACGGCCCGGCGCCGTTATTGGAGGATCAAACTTCGCTTTCATGCCAGAACTTCTTTCCATCTGCATCCCGACTTTTAATCGGTCTGCCTACCTCAACGATCTTTTGGAACATCTGGTTCCGGAACTGGAGGCAACTCCCGGCGCCGCCGATCTGGTGCGGTTCTATATTTCAGACAACGCGTCGACGGACGACACCCGGGAACTCGTCAGCCGCTTTAGCTTGCGCTGGCCTATCGTCTATAACTGCAATCCGGTGAATATCGGCGCCGACCGGAATTTTGCGCAAATGATCGACAAGGCCCCGGGTACTTATTTTTGGTTGCTGGGCGACGATGAACTGCTCGTGCGCGGTTTTCTGGCGCACCTTTTGGAGGTACTTAAACCGGCGACTCACGACCTCGTTCTCCTGGGTACGGTCTCGCAGGAAGGCACGCCCTCTACTTTCGTCCAAATGGAGAAGCCGGCCACATTTCCAAATTACGCGGCTTTTTTAGACTATTATCGAAAAACCAATCCTTGGGAGATCATGGCGCATTCCTTCATCTCCAGCATGATGATCAAGCGCTCGATCTTCGACTTGAAAAAAACTCGCGAAATTCTGGGCACCGTCGACCGCTGTTATGCCCACATGTATGGGCTGGTGGACGGCCTTGCCCGCGATCCCGGGAGCATTTATCTCGATAACCAGGCTTCCGTCATCATCCGCACCCGCCGCGCCACGATTTATGATGTCTCGACCCTTGAGATCAATTATCTCTGGCGACGCTACTACCGCTGGCTGGGCCTGAAATTCGGGCATCCCGATTTAGTTGAGTATGGCCGGACTCTTTTCGGGCCGCGCAAATGGTGGCGCATGAAACGACAACACCTGAAAGCCGCGTTGGGATTGAATCCGAAGAAAAAAGCGTAACGCTACGCGACGGGATGCTTTTTCGTAAAGGCGTGGACTTGAGCGCGCACGGAATTGAGGTCGAGACCGTGCTCCCGCATCAAATACGAGTAACTGCCGCAAAGTTCCGAGTATTGGTCCGGGACACCGATGCGGCAGACAGGCAGGGGATGTTCCTGCGAAAGGATTTCCGCCACCGCGCCACCAAGTCCGCCGATGACATTATGTTCTTCCAGCGTCACCACCACGCGATGGGGACGGCAGACCGAAACGAGCGACCCGGTGTCGAGAGGCTTCAATGACGGCGCGCTCCAGACCGCGCTGCCGGGCCATTCCTCGGCCAGCTTGACGGCCAAATTCAACATGGAACCGGTCGCGATAAAAACGAGCGGGCCGTTTCCGGATCGGACAGGGAGTAGCCGTCCCCATTCCAACTTGGGCGGAGAAGAATGGACCTGACCCAAATCACTTTTGCCCATCCGCAGGTAGACCGGAGCGGGGGTCGCAAAGGCGAGTTCCATCGCCGCCTTCATTTCGTGCGCGTCGGCCGGGGATAAAATCCGCACCTGCGGCAAGGCCCGCAAGGCGGCGACGTCTTCCGTGCTTTGGTGGCTGACGCCGAGTGTGCTGTAAACGACGCCCGCGCCGTCACCGATAAATAAGACCGGCAACTCTTCGCAACACACGTCGAGTTTGATCTGTTCCAGCACCCGGATCGGGATAAAGGCGCTCAGGGCATAAACCACTGGACGAAATCCGGATTTTGCCAACCCCGCCGCGACCCCGACCATGTTTTGTTCCGCGATGCCGGCGTTAATGTATTGCTTCGGGAAACGATGCCGAAACTCATCGAACAGCGCGTAGCCGTGGTCGCCGGTGACAAGCAAAATCCGTTCATCCGCCTGGGCAGCGGCAATCAGGGCGCTGGAAAAAGCGTTTCTCACCGGCTAACTCCAACTTCGATCTTTTCCAATTCCGCCAACGCGTCCTGATAGGTCTTTTCGTTCAGGCGACTGTAGTGCCAAAGATTGCTTCCCTCCATGAAGGAGACGCCTTTGCCTTTCACGGTCCGGGCGATGATCGCGCGCGGGCCGGAGAAGGAACTCTTCACGAGCCGGGTAATGGTCTTATCCAACAGGGCCTCGTCATGGCCATCGATGGTGCAGGCCTCAAATCCAAATGCGGTGAATTTTTGCTCCAAGCTGCCCATGTTCATGACCTCTGCCGTGGAGCCCATCGCCTGGTAACCATTGGCATCCACGATCACGAGGAGATTCGTCAATCGAAAGTGGGACGCAAAAAGCAGCGCCTCCCAAATGGAGCCTTCATTACATTCCCCATCACCGAGGATCGCGTAAACTTTTTGCGACGTGCCCCGCCGAAGCGCGCCCATGGCCAGCCCAGCCCCCACTGCCAGACCGTGCCCAAGTGAACCGGAGTTGACCTCCAACCCCGGCACATCGGCATCGGACAGCCCCTTCAGTGCGGTGCCATCCGTGCAATAGTCTTGAATGTGCTTTTCACTCAGCCACCCCAATTCGTGCAGACAGGCGTATTGCGCCATAACACCATGTCCCTTGCTTAAAATGAGGTAATCCCGCTCCGGATCCTTGGGGCCGGAACCGAGGCGCAGGTGCTGCCGATAGAGGACCGCCAGGATTTCCACCAGCGAAAACGCGCAGGCGATGTGGACCGTCGAACCGGAATAGGCCATGCGCAAAATTGTCCTGCGGAGATTGGCAGAAATATAATCGGTGGACGCAGCGGACATATAAAATTCCAAGTTACAAGAGTTTGGCGCTATTGTTAAAACAAAAAGAAGAGCTGGCAGTCGACTAAACCGTTCATTCGTGACTATTTTTCTTTCCACTCAAGAAAGTGCCGCTTAAATCTCACCTGACGAATCGAACACATATAAACCAAATTAGGAGGAGAAGATTATGGCGGAACAAATTCCAGGTGCAGAAAAGAAAATGGTGGCGGGTATTCTCGCCATTTTGCTCGGCTCATTCGGTGTGCATAAGTTTTACCTCGGCTATACCAAGGCCGGAATCATTCAGATATTCTTGTCGTTCCTCTGCGGTATCGGTGGAATCCTTGCCATTGTCGAAGGCGTTATTTACCTGACGAAAAGCGATCAGCAGTTCGTCGATACCTACGTCAACGGCAAAAAAGAGTGGCTTTAATCAGCGCGTTCGCTTGAACAGCGGATGTGGTTGATCCCGGCATGTCCGGGAAAGTATTTTTGTTACGCATGGCCGGGGGTTGGACATAACCCCCGGTCGTGCTACTGATTGAGTATGCCGTGGTACTACGCAGGCCTTGACGCCAAGCCGGTCGGGCCGATCGCCCTGGAGGAATTGCACGCTCGTCGTGTCAACGGGACCATTTCGCCCGAGACCTATGTCATCGAGTATGTCGGCCAACCGAACGACTCGCGGGCTTGGAAACGCTACCGGGAGGTGTTTCCTTCGAGTTCGAGTCTGAGCGTGGCGCTGCCTCCGCCCCCTCCCGTTCCGGCGATGCCGCCGATCCCCACCGTCCAGCCGCATCCTCTTTTTCCTTCGGCCGCTTCGGCCCATTCGCAACCACCGGGATTCCCGCCCGCCGGTCCACATAGCCACCTTTATCCGCAGGGAAGGACCAACCCATGGTGCAGTTGGGGCTTTGGCCTCAGCCTCGCCAGCCTGATTTTGCTGTTGCCGACATGCGGGCTAACCGTGTTTATCGCGATACCCGCCTTGTTTGTCTCGATCATGGGCCTTGTCAAAGTCCGCCACGACCACTCGCAGACCGGTCGGAATCTCGCGCTCAGCGGACTGTTCCTTTCCGGCGCGACCTTGGTCCTCACGGTGATTATCGCGGCAGTAGCCATCCCCGCCATCCTCAAGGGACGGGGACAAATCACCACCACGGAACAAAGCACCAACGATTCGGAGTGACCCGGCCATGACACCCGTTTGCCAGCCCGCGACTGAATCGTTCTCCGCGCCGCCAACGCGGGGCCTTCCCGTGCGTGCGCAAATCGTCCTCGCCGCCTGCGGATGCGCCGGTGCCTCCGCTTTCCTTTACGCCGTCGATCCCAACCACCACGCCGTCTATCCCCAATGCTGGCTCTATAACACAACCGGGATTTACTGTGCGGGATGCGGGGCCACCCGGGCGGTCCATGCGTTGCTCCATGGACGCGTGCTTGATGCCTTGCACGACAACGTTCTTTTTGTTTCCGCGCTGCCCCTCCTCGTCTTTGTCATCGGCTCCTACGTCTTGACCGCATGGCAAAATAAGGCGTGGCCTCGAAAAGAAATCGAGACTCGAAGCATGGTTCGGTGGGGAATCGGGAGCGCAGTTATGATGCTTGGCTTCATGGCGCTGCGTAATTTGCCGGGGTGGCCGTTTGATTGGCTGAAGCCGCTAACGAGCTGATCGGCTGTAGCGGCGGTCTATGACCGCCGACGGATGAGCAAACGATATCGCTGAGATTCGGCGGTCATAGACCGCCGCTACAGCCGAAGCTAGCCTTCGATCGTATTGATCTCGACTGGCTCGACCTGCACGCCGTTGGCTTCAAACCACGCGACCGCCTTCTTGATTTCTTCGCGCTCCCCTTCCAACTCCAGCGCGATGATCCCGATGGAAGCGGTCACCGAAGCGTTGCGGATGTTGAAGACAACCTTGAAGTTCTGGCTCATCTCGTAAATGAGCGGTTTGCGGCTGCTTTCACCGTCAAAGGTCAACCATAAGCGTCGTATTTCCTGGGCCATGACTTATGAACTAAGCGGACGGGGAAGCGATTGTCGAGAGCGGGAAAATAATCGCCCGCCTTACGACGCCTGCGCGTGAGGCTCGTGGGACTTGGTGAACTCGAGGAGGGTCGTTTTCACGATCTCAAATTCCTTCTCGATCCGGTCGACAAATTCCGCGGCGAGGGAGAAATCCCCGGCTTTGCCCGCCGCCTGCAGGCTGGAGCAAAGGAGCTGCATACGCTCCGCACCAAAATTTGAGCAGGCGCGGCCCAGTTGCATCGCCTGGATGCTGATTCCCTGCGGGTGACGGCGGCTGATGTCGTCGCGAATCTGTTGCAGGGCCTGCGGCGTTTCCTCGGAAAAGATATCGATCAACTCGCGCACGGCCTCCGAGCCCGACCCGGTCATCTCGCCAAACTTGGACAGCACGCTAAAGTCGACGATCTGCCCGATGTTTTCCGACGAGCGGACCAACTCGGCTTCCAGCGCCTCGATCCGAACCGGCTTGCTCAGGTAGCCGTCCATGCCTGCCTCGAAACAATTATTGCGGTCGGTGTCCATCGCATTCGCGGTCATCGCGATGATCCATGGACGTTTCGCCCCGGTGTAAAGCTTGCGAACCTGGCGGGTCGCCTCGAGGCCGTCCATGTTGGGCATCTGTACGTCCATCAGGATGACGTCGTACTTCGCGCGGTCGAGGGCCTGGAGAACTTCAACCCCATCCTGCACGACGTCGGGCCGGTAGCCCATCTGGCTGAGAATGCGGGTGGCGACTTTCTGGTTGATGATGTTGTCCTCGGCCAGAAGGATGCGCATGGGACGCTTCTGGCCGAAACCGGTGTCGATCCGGCCCGTGGAGCGCAGCAGCTTGTCGGTCACTTTTTCACCCTTGAGGGCGGTGGCCAGGATACCGTGCAATTGCTGGTAGTGGACCGGCTTGGCGAGGCACGCGATGAATCCCGACGGAAGATTCTGGCTGTAGGAAGCCTGTTGCTTCAGCGAAGAAAGCAGGATGCACGGCACATTGGCCGCTCCCCGCTGACGGTGCATATCGAGCACAAGTTCCTTGCCCGACTGGTCCGAGAGATCCTCCTCGATTAGCGCGCAGTGAAAGGTCAACCCCGTACGCACTTTCTTCATCACTTCGGCCGCCGTCCCGACGGAAACCGTCGTCATGCCCCAGACTTTCGCGAAAGATTCCACCATTTCGCGGACACCGGGGGAATTGGCGACAATCACCATCATTTTGCCCTTCAAGATCGGATTCGGGACCAGCGGCTTGGGCGGGAGCGCCTCCTTCAACGGCACGGCCACATGAAAACCGGAGCCTTTCCCCTCCTCGCTTTCCACCCAGATGCTACCGCCCATCATCTCGGCCAATTTGCGGCTGATGGCCAGCCCCAGCCCGGTGCCGCCATATTTTCGGGTCGTGGAGGCGTCCACCTGCGAAAAGGACTGAAAGAGTTTGTCCACTTTGTCGGCGGGGATGCCAATGCCAGAGTCCCAAACGGAAAAGAGCACGAAATGGGCGCCGGTTTCGTTCTCCGCCCGGGTCACGGTCACGCTGACGTCGCCTTTGGCGGTGAACCGGACGGCATTGGAAAGGAGATTGACCAGGATTTGGCGCAGGCGGGTGACATCGCCGCTGAAGCCGGGCGGCAATTCCGGCACGATCTGCCAGTGCAATTCCAGTCCTTTTTCCCCGGCCTGCAAGGCGACGCAATCAACCGACTCCTCCACCAACAGGGAAAGATCGAAGGGATGGCTCTCCAACTCCAGCTTGCCCGATTCGATCTTGGAGAAGTCGAGAATATCGCTGACGATCGTAAGGAGCGTATCGGCGCTTTGCCGAACAGTCTGCGCATAGTCGCGCTGCTCGGAGCTGAGACTGGTGCCGAGCAGCAGGCCGGTCATGCCCACCATCGCGTTCATCGGTGTGCGGATTTCGTGGCTCATGTTGGCCAGGAAGTCGGACTTGGCGCGATTGGCGTTTTCCGCCGCGTCCTTCGCCGCGATCAATTCCTGCTGGATTTGTTTGCGCTCCGTGACGTCCTCGCAGATGCCGCGATAACCGATCAGCTTTTCCTCGGAGTCGTGCATCGGCGCCCCGCGGGCCGAGAGCCAGATGGCATTCCCGGACTTGGTCTGGGAACGGTACTCAAGGTCGCTGAAGCGCTGGCCTTTCTGGACCGCGTAATAAAACTTGGCCGTGGCAATGACGGCATCCTCGGAAACAATCTTTTCGAAGAAGCTTCGTTCAATCATCTCCGCCGGGCTGAAACCAAGGACCTCTTCCACCCGGTCCGAAATGAAAAGAATATTTCCTTCGCCCGTCGTTTCCCAGATGAACTTTCCGGGGATATCGACGATTTCGCGAAAACGCGCCTCGCTTTCCCGCAACATTCCCTCGGTCTGCTGTTGCATCTGGTGGGTCGAGCTGACTTCTCCCGCGCAGATTTCACTTTGGACCAGCATGGCCAGGTCCCGCAGGGCCTGGATATCTTCATCGCTTGGAATCCGTGGCTTCCGGTCAGCAACGCCCAGTGTGCCGATCCGGCTTCCATCCGGCCCGGCGATGGGCAACCCGGCATAAAACCGCACGTAAGGCTCGCCGAGGACCAGGATGCTGTCTGCAAACCGGGCATCCGTTTTGGCATCCGGCACGATCAGCGGCTTGTCCTCGAGAATGACGTAGGAACAAAAGGCCACCTCACGGGCGATCTCTTTCATTTTCATTCCATAGCAGGATTTGAGCACATGCCGGTTTTCGTCCAGAAGGCTCACGTAAGCCATCGGCACGCCCAGGACGCGGGCGGCCAGTCGGGTAATGCGGTCAAAACGCTCCTCGGGAGGAGTATCCAGCAAATTCAGGGCATGAACCGCCTCTATTAGCTGGGCCTCATTTTGGGGAATTGGCGCGGCAGGCATGCGTAAAAATCTGGTTAATGAAAAACCAAGACAGCTTCGAGTCTGTTAACCTACCACCATCCCTTACTAATGACAATAGCCCCAAGGGGTTCCGTGTCATCGAAGGAATTGGTGAGAGGCCTGCGCCAAAAAGGATTGCAGCATGGCCCCGCTTCCTCAAAAGTTTGCCATGTCTGTTTCTTCCCCCATCGGAATCATCGGCGGCAGCGGTCTTTATCAACTCGAAGCTTTTGCCGACATCAAGCACGTCCAACTCGATACCCCGTTCGGCTCGCCCTCCGATATTTACATCCAGGGACAACTCGCCGGGCAGGATGTCGTCTTCCTGCCGCGTCATGCCCGGGGTCACAAGCTTCTGCCCAACGAAATTCCGCACCGGGCGAATATCCACGGTTTCAAGCAACTCGGCGTGAAGTGGATCATCAGCATCAGCGCGGTCGGCTCGCTCCAGCACACCTACGCGCCAGGCGAGGTCGTCCTTCCGGACCAATTCTTCGATCGGACCAAGGGACGCGCTGCCGATACGTTCTTCGGCGAAGGCATCGTCGCGCATGTGGCATTTGGCGACCCGATCAGCACCGAATTGCAGGATGTGCTTTATGTCGCTGCCCAGAAAGCGGGAGCCACGGTGCACAAAGGCGGGACCTACGTGAACATCGAAGGCCCGCAGTTCTCCACACGTGCGGAATCGGAAACTTACCGATCCTCCGGACACGCCATTGTCGGCATGACCAACCTGGTTGAGGCCAAGCTCGCCCGGGAAGCGCAGATCGCCTATGCCACCGTCGCCATGGTGACCGACTACGACTGCTGGCACCCGGATCACGACAACGTCACCGTTGAGATGGTCATCCAGTGGCTGCAAAAAAACACGGCGCTCGCCCAGAATATCCTCATCGAAGCGGTGCCACGCGTGGCGCAACTCACCCACGCCAAGGCGCATGATGCGCTGAAGTACGCCATTCTCACGCATAAGGAGCATTGGCCTGCGGCGACGGCGGAGAAACTGGCGCTGATTTTGGAGTAATCGGTTCGGGTGGTCCGGACAACTTGTTGTCCGGATGTCCGAAGGACACAGGAGGTAGTCCCAGATCCTCACCGTGAAATTGGATGCGAGAATCTTTTGACGACCTCCTGCGCGCGTTGCGCGCCCGGACAACAAGTTGTCCGGGCCACCCGATTTGGGATCAAAAAAGAAAGATGGCTACTCCGGCTATCGGTTTTTAATCTCCTCCTTTACCCGCCATGCCCGCATCACCCATCTCCCCTCGCCCCAAGAGCGAGGACAAGGCGATTGAGGAATTCCTTCAACAAATGGAAGAAGGTCGCGGTGTCTCGCCCAACACCGTGCGCAACTACCGGCAGGCGCTGCTCGAATTCAAGGCGACTGTACCCGACAAATCGTGGTGGGACTTGAAGCCCGCCGATTTCAAATCTTATCTCTACAGCCTTGCGCGCGCGCAGAAACTCGGGCCGAGCACCGTCCGGCTCCGTTTCGCCGCGTTGCGCACCTTTTACAAGCAGGCGTTGCGCGAGGGCAAAATGAAGTCGAACCCGGTCTCCGACCTGACGCTGCCCAAGATGCCGCGCCGACTTCCCGTTTTTCTCAACAAGGAACAGGTTCTCCTCCTGCTCGATGCGCCCCGGCAACTTTGGGAAAAGAGCGAGAAGCTCCAGGCCGCAGGCGGCAAAAAGAAATCCCGCCGCGACGCGCAGAACTGGCAGATGCTCCGCGACATCGCGTGGCTCGAGCTTTTCTACAGCGCCGGGTTGCGCCTTGCGGAATTGGTGACCCTCAAGCGCAGCAATCTCGATCTCCGGCAAGGCACCGTCCGCGTCTTCGGCAAGGGACGGAAGGAACGCATGTGCCCCCTTGGTGGCCCTGCCCTCCGCGCTTTGGAAGCCTATCTCGACGCCTGCCCCTTCGATGACAACGTGCTCTTTGTTTCCGCCCAAGGCAAACAACTGAACGGACGCACCGTGCAGCTCCTGCTCAAGCGTTACCTCGCCGTGGCTAATCTCGATGCCAAGCTGACGCCCCACAAACTGCGCCACACCTTCGCCACCCATCTTCTCGACCACGGGGCCGACCTGCGCAGCGTGCAGGAATTGCTCGGCCACAGCCAGCTCACCACCACGCAAATCTACACTTCGGTCTCGGTGGAACGGCTCAAACGTGTCTATGATGACGCCCACCCGAGAGCATGAAAGCCGTCCTCAAATTTATCCTGCAGGTGGTCTACAACGTCCTGTTCATGACGTTCTTTTTCGTCACGGGCCCGTTCTTTCTTTTCAAGCTCTGGCGGCGCGGAAAAATTCTCCCGCAGTTCGGCCAGCGGTTCGGCCTCTATTCGAAAGATGTCCGCGAACGGCTCAAGCCCGGTTGCGATTTATGGATTCACGCCGTCAGCGTCGGCGAAGTCAAAATCGCACGCGTTCTGATCCGCTCCCTGCGGGAAATGAGGCCCGATCTGCGCATCGTCATTTCCGCCACCACCGGCACCGGCTTCAACGTGGCGAAGACAATGCTCGAAGATGAACGCACATCGATCATCTACAATCCCATCGATTTTCTCTGGAGCGTCGTCTCGGCTTACAAGTTGATCCGTCCCAAGCGCCTCGTCCTCATCGAATCGGAAATCTGGCCGAATTACCTCTGGTGCGCGCGGCGGCGGCATATCCCGATCTATCTCGTCAACGCGCGCCTGAGCGATCGCACCGAGGAGCGCTATCGCCGGATGCGCTGGCTGGTGCGTCCCCTCCTCCATGAGATCGACCTTATCTTTGCCCAGGACCAGATCGACGTCACGCGATTGACCCAGGCCGGTTTTGCGCCGGAGACGATCTTCAATCTGGGCAGTCTCAAATACGACGTCGCCGTCATCGACACCTCCACGGAAAAGGATATCAGCGCCTGGTGGGACCGCGCTGGTTGGCGCACGGATCAACCGGTCCTGCTCGGCGGAAGCACGCATCCCGGCGAGGAAGAAGTGCTGGCCCGCATTTACCTCGAACTGCGCGAAAAATGGCCGAACCTGCGCCTGGTCCTCGCGCCGCGTCATGCCGAGCGCGGCGGTTCCATCCAGGACCTATGCACGCGAATGGGACTGCGCACGGTGACCCGCACCCAACTCGCCACGGCAACCGAACCGCTGGCCAACGGAAGCTCGCCCGATGTCCTCGTGGTGAATTCCACCGGGGAACTGAGTTCGCTCTACAAGCGGGCCACCATTGCCTTCGTCGGTAAGAGTCTACGAGGCCAAGGTGGTCAAAATTTCATCGAAGCCGCTTCGGGCGGAACCGCCATTGTCGTCGGACCGAACATGCAAAATTTTAAGGTCATCACCCGCGAATTTCTCTCCCGGCAGGCCATCATCCAAGTGTTTGACGAATTTGAACTGGCCCAGCGACTCAAAGCACTTTTCGCTTCCGATGAAATTCGGCGAGAACTCGGTGCTCGCGCTCGTGCCACCTTCGAGGCCAATTTGGGCGCCGCTCAAAACAACGCCAAAGTCATTCTCCAGTCCTTCGAGAACGGTCGCCACTAGGACCGGGCAAGCTTCGCCTTCCGACTCATCGTGCCCTTCTCCTGCGCAGGCACATGCCCATTGCGCGCAAGGTTGCACTCGCACGCCGCCTTCTGCAATTTCGAGCACGGGGTATCGACAAAATAAAGAATGGTCTCGTAACAGCCTGCGGGCTCGCGAAGCGGATGGCAGGCGACCACGACGCCGGAGCAACAATGCCTCTCCCCTTGATGGTCAAAAGCAAACTCGATTTCGACGCCCTCCGCAAAATGCCATTTGGTGAGAAGACAAACT
>Ga0206996_1139_pt1 | contig 15530 bp, 17 predicted proteins | sample Alteio_BWMinCont_2_FD_153467 | JGI IMG/M metagenome (GOLD analysis project Ga0206996, IMG submission 153467) | Enriched cells from forest soil in Barre Woods Harvard Forest LTER site, Petersham, Massachusetts, United States -... | ecosystem: Environmental > Terrestrial > Soil > Temperate forest >...
TGGGGCACGGCATGGAGGAGACCTCGGATGTATCGCGGGCCAACTGTGAAGTGGCCGCTGAAACCGTGGCCTACATCGTCTGTAATGCCTTCGGTGTTGACACTGCTGAGTACTCCTATGGCTACATCGCAGGCTGGACCAGAGATCGCAAGGAGCGACAGACCATCATGACGGCGGCGAGCAAGGCCGCCCGCGACATCGTCGCAGCGCTGGAGGACGAGCGGAACCCTAAGGGCCTATAACCACCCTTTCCGGAATCGATGTTTGGGTCGGCACCCAGCATGGTGGCTCCTGACCTATCGGGCCCCAGGCGTTAGCCGCAGTCTTTAGACCGGCTGCGTAACTCATCGAGCAACAAGGTGCCTCGCGACGAGCTGGACCTCGACGCCCCTTCCTAGAAGGGTTTCGTGTTGAGCGGCAGGCCAGCCGTTGCCGCGTAAACCAAGAAGTTACGGCCGCTATCTGTTATGTAGTACATCCCCCCGGCCGCTGACCGTATGACACCCGCGTTAACTAGAAATCCGAAATATAGGCCTCTATCTGGAGTGGCACTTCCAGGCGGCAAGCTCGACAAGTGATAGTCAAAAAATGGCTGCGCCTCGGTATCGTTAGCTCCGTTCACGCCGCGCGCATTGAGGAACTGTAAGAACGCGAATTGCGTGCCATACCCGGTTCGGAATAGGCGCTCAGAGAACAGCATGTTTATAGCCTGTCGGCCCTGCTCGGTGAGCACACGCACCTGCTCTTGACAGTTCGCGAGATCCATCTCCGGCGCAGGTTGGGTCGCCTGAGCGGAGGGATCGGTTGGCGTCGGGGGCGTCAGTTGTCCAACCGCCTGCGCCGCGACCATGGTCGCGTTCGATCCTCGTTTCATTGCCTCAACGAACGTTGCCACATCCGTCTGCTGGCCATATTCGTTCGGCGGATATAGCACGAAGGCACGATTCCAAAGAATCAAGAAAAAGCCCACCGCAATCACCGCTGGGAAAGTCACAACAAAGAACGTCAGCGCGACTTGGACCGTACCTGCTGTATGTGTGACCCCCACGCCCAGAACGGTCTCAGTCACTGAGAGGAAGAGCGCCACCACTGACAGCGGCGTCACCAGCCCCGAACGGCGGCTTCCAGCTGGGCTCATACATTGGACTCCATATCGAGATTCAATCGGTGGCCATCCGCGCCCTCATGACACGCCGATATTACATATTGCGGGACGTTTACAAAGAGTTTCGGCCATCGCGATCGTGCTGTGCCGAGAGCGACCTATCATCAGTGGTCATTGCGTGGCTTCCCTCGCTCTCCGCCTAAGCAGTTGCGCGAGCTCTATGGCTTGGTTTGCCGTCTTTCGTGAGACAGCCCTTTTGTTTTTGGCGTGGACGATCCCATTCCGCCGATCAAACAGCTGTGAGACCGCCTCCGCCTCCGCGTTCTCAAGCAACCCAAACGCCTGAAGTAAGATCGGGAGACGCCGGTTGCTTTCAAGCTCCGAGTACTTTCCTGCCTGGTTCCGCGAAACACGCCCATCTCTCGATAAGCAGGACTGCACGAGCGCAGTCAGCGAGAATTCAGCGGCTATCGCTGCTACCAGCACCACCATTCTGAAGTCGTTAGAGTGGTAGAACGCGCGCGCATCCAATATCAGCTCATCCCCAAACTCTGTGTCCACGGGTCCGGCACTGACTGCCGTCCGGACAGCTGCCCAGCTTTTCTCATCAAGCGAACTGCCTCTGCGAATGAGATCATCGATGGATTTGTCTTCACCAAACTCCCATGCATAGATGACTGTTGGTCGCTCGCGTCTGCGCACGGGTTGGCCATTGACGTCGGTGCAGCTGTCAAGTTTCAAAGATCGCAGCGTCGTATCGACTCGCGGATCAAGGCTCTTAGCCCTCAAGTAGCGAAGCGTTCGACTCAGTGCTTCGGCTGCGGGATCACGCAATGCTTCATAGGCAAGCTGGTTCAGAAATCGTTGTGGTAGGTCCTTGACAACCCGGCTTGGATGCTCTTAAAGACGGACCAACTTTGAGACGCCTCTTCGTCATACTCCTCCGTAATTGTCTCAAGGACAGGCCTTACTTCGACTGCTGTCTCTTCCACCACCGCGGTGAACGCTTCAAGCTCCATTGGGTACCAAAGCGTGATTTCCCCGAGGCGGCCGGGCGTCACACTGAAGGTGGCATCAAAGATCACGAGCGTTGTACTCTCGGACTCGCATCTAGTGAAGGGGCATATCTAACTCTGCATCGTGGAGCGACAGTTGGCATCCGGCAGGATCGATAAGGCAAAGTCGCTCGAGCGAGCTTTCCTCGACGAGTTCAGGTCTGTCTATCCGAACTTCCCTAGCGGCCATGTTGAACCGGAAGAGTCGCCCGATTTTTTGGTGCGAAGCACTGGCCGAACAACGGGAATTGAAGTGACCAAGTATACCCGCGGTCGACGCGGGAGTGCGTCACCATTGCGCCAGGGCGAGGAGCACCGAAAGAGGGTCGCGCAACTAGCCCGGGAAATGTTCGAGAAATCATCCAGGGCCAGGGTGCCGCTGATGGTGCATCTTTCATGGTTCGGACGCAACCCAATACAAAACAGCGAGCTGATTCCGCAGATGGCTGAGACCATTGGACGCTTGGTGCTCGCCAACGTCCCCACCGTCTCTTACAAAGAGTGTCAGATCGAATCTTCTCTACTCGACGGCACGCCACTAGACGGACACATCCATTCAATTCACATCACACGTCTGAACCGAGGTCGAAGCGTGTGGGCGGAAGTAGGTGTAGGGTTTATCTCCGGTACGGTCGCTGAGATCCAAAGCATTTTGACCAGTAAAGAGCCGCAGCTGATGGCTTACCGTTCCAAATGCGACCACGTTTGGCTGCTCATCGTCGCCGAGAGCCGGGGTATCTCGACGCATCTCGAGCTCACGGACGAAATCCGAATTCACCCCTTCATGTCCGGATTTGATAGCGCGTTCGTGCTGAACCGTGCCCATAGCGAAGTAGTTGTCCTAAAGCTGGGGTGACCGCGTGCACTACCGCCCCCAAGTTTGCGGGGCCCGCCCTGTGGCCAAGTTGTCCGAGACCCTGGGCAACTTTCAATCCGCTACCGAAGTTCCCATAACCTCTCTTTCCAGAACCGTCGGACTTCTTAACCTTCGGCCTCTGGGCTAGTCCATGCGCTCTGAGCGAGTCAAACATCGCGGTACCGCACGTTCACGCAGTTCATCCCCTTCGCAGGGTCGGGAAAGTCGCCGCCTCCGCTGGGAAGGCTGCGTGACTCATCATCCATAGCTAATTGCCCAAACCCGGGGCCATCGTCAGCACAGAACCTACAGGGATTAGGACTGCGTCCAGGCCCTGTACTGATCGAGCCACTCCAAACCCGTACCACCTTCTTGCTCTAGGTAACGTTTGATCTTTCCCGAGTAAAGCCCTAGGAGATCGAGACCTTCCTTCCCGACAAACATGAGCGCCGTCCGAGGATATTTCGTTCGCTTCGACGCCACCAAGCGCTCTAAGTGCTCATGCAAACTCTGTACGACTTCAAGAGCTTTACGTGCTTGCTGATCTGTTGGTTGGTAGCGCGCATGTACTACGCGATTTCGAACAAGTGCCACATGCTCGTGCCACTGCGAGATAACGCCCTTCTTGGCGAGTGGGTCCCAGTTTCCACCGAGTCGGACGCCGAAGTGTGTTCTCAGCCGCTTAGCCAGCCCCCCGTCGACAAACCATTCCATCGCGGTTTTGCCCGACATCCCTTCTTCCCAGGCCATCAACAAGAGCAGTGAGTCGAACAGAACTTCGGTGGCAGTGTGCGCTGCGATTACGCACAAGGCGTAGTTCCCATCAGCAAGCCGCGCCTTACGGGCGACTAATTCCCAATCCAAGAACCATGACAACGGGTCATCTCTATAAAGCCGGTTGAGAAAGCTCCACATACGAGGCATAAAGTCCGCAGGAACCTGAACCGGTAACGGAATGGAAGGGACGGTCGGGTTAAGGACAAGGAACTGAACGTCGCCCCAGGTCTTGGCGGATGAGTTCTGTAACACAAAGGGAACCAGCGTCGTCAGGCTGTGTCGCGTAGCAGAGCCAACACGAATGTCTCCGGTAGTGATCGCATATGCGCGCAGTACCAAGTTCAGATGCTCAAGGCATAGTTCGAATGTCCGCTGAAGGGTCGTTTCCGGATCGACGTTCCAGGCGTCGACCAGTGGCATTACGACCTCAATTACCGTTGTTGTGGTGCTGAAACTCTGCTCGGCCAAAGTGGCCTCGGCCTTGCGAACCTCCGCCACCATCTGAGGGTCGTCCAGCACCATTTGCCGGAGGGCTCCAAGTGCTGCGGCAAGGTGTACGTTCTCACTCGTGACGGTTTGGGGAAGTTGCCACACGCGCATCGAGCCGAAGGCGGGCGCGGTTTCGCGTGGAGTTCCACGTTGGCGCTCCTCCCAACGAATTTGTCTCGGTACAGGAATTGGCATTATCGTCCCATGCGGTAGCACCAGTGGAGTAGGCATGGCGACGAAGAAGACGACACTCTGGGCAGAGCGGTCCCACTGTTTCAGTTGTTGAGGCGCATACGAGTACCTCTGATCCGGTGGCGGCCGATTTTGCAACGGTGCCATAGCCTAGCTCATGAGCGCAGTGGCGCGTGCCTCGGCTGCTTCGGCCCATAAGGCTCCAGTGGCCTTCATAAACGCCCAGTAGTTCCTCTAACTATCCTTTCCGGAAGTACACGAGCGGCAGCCGAGCCCTAATTCCTTGCGCGACGACCAAGCTCAGCGCGGGGGGCGGCCACTCAGGGCGTCTCTGGGCGCGGAGTGCGGCGCAGGATACGTATTGGCGACATCGCTTTCACGGTGCGGCCAATACCAAGCCGGCGCCCTCGCTTGCGGACCGTCGCACGGCGCTACGCCTAGAAGTGGGACGGGGCCGAGCCAGCTAGTGAGGAATCTGTACTTGCCATTCGGCCGCTGGTATGGCAGCAAGCGCTTTCTGGATGAGAACGTGAAGAGCTGTCGAGCGGCTAAGGTCGGATAGCTTCCCTGCAACCCAAACTTCCCCATCGTATTTGTCGCCGGGCTTGATGGCAGGTGTCACTTGAAGTGCGTCGGGGGGACAGCCCATCCGACCCTGGAGTGCGAACTTCTTTCCCGTGTTGTCAAACGCGCTCCATTGGGTGCTGTCCACGGTCGGAAACAGCACGCCTGATCCCGCGTTGTTGATAACTACATGAAACGAGGCCAGGCTGTTTGCGCAGCCGAAGTGGTTGTCGTCGCCAAACTGCAAGTCGCGCAGAGTCAGCTGAACCGTGCCTTGCAACCAAGTCTGATTGAAGTCCAAGACAGCCCCCGTCTTGGTATTCGGATCCGCTGTCGGCGTCGGGGGAGCAGGGACTGGGGTTGCTGTAGGGACCTGGGTCAGGGTGCTCGTAGGCAGAGGCGCCGGCGTCACGGACGCCGCCACTTGGGACAAACTCGCACCGGAAGTGACCGAAGGCTGTTCTATACCCTGACCTTGATCACCAGCCGATGCCGACGCAGCAGAGGCGATCGGTGTAGTAGCGCTGCCAACCGCGACTGTTGCCACAATCCGCCCAGACGGAGGCGATGCGGCCCCGCACGCCGCCAGCGTAAGGCAAACGCAGCCCGCAGCTGAACACAAAATCCGGCCGATCATTTCGGTGGAACGAAATATGCACGCGCCTTGGTAAAGAAGAGGATGTACCCCACACTCACCGCAAGCGCGCCGACGATCACGTTGACTGCGCCGCTAAAAAGAGCCGTCAATTGAAATACCCACTGGTTAACGACACCTGTGCTCACGAACATGACCACCACCAGAGCGGCCAGTGCGCCACCAGCGAGGTAGCCAGCGGCATACCGTAGCGGCGTGTACACCTCACCTGGCCACGGGACGACTCGGCGGACTGCCAGCGTGGCGATGGGAAACAGCAGAAAGCCAAGCAAAAGAGCCATTAGCCCAACCGCTATCGGTGGAACCTCTGCCGACTCGTCGGGACAGATAATCTTCCCGTCCGCAGTCAGCGCCAACCGGCAACTTCGGACTTCAAAGGGCAGATTCAGCGAATCACCCGGAAACGCGTAAATCAACAACTGATCCTCAGGCGGGAAGCTGAGGATCTGCACCTCGCCCTCGCGCAAAGTTACTTGACTACCAATCACAGTTCGTGCCACCGGTGGAAACTGCCCCCGGAGACTTCCAGAAGCATCCGTGCGGCCGATCTCCTGGCCCTTGAGGAAAACGACTGCGAGTCTGTTTGCTAGGGGCGCCCCGCCAGCATCGAGAACTGAAACCTTGCTATCCAAGCTGACCCCCGCACGACCCGATAGACCAAAAAACGACCACAAGAACGTGACCAAGCCCGCAATGAGTACCAACGCCCCAATCAACGCGGCGAGCCGTGCCGGCGTCATTGGCGCTCAGGAGGAAAGCTCGGAATGAATCCCCGCAACGTATAGGTCCCGCGGTGCTTCATCAGCCGAGGACCTTGCGCTTGGCGGCTTGATACTCCTCCTCCGTCAGGAGGCCCTGGGCACGTAATGTCGCTAAACGCTCAAGTTCGTCCGCCAATCCATTCGGCGGTATGGGCTGATTCCCGGATTTCGCGGCAAGCAGGTGAGCTTGGGCATGCTCGACAAGACGCCTGAAAGAAGGCTCGGCTATTGAATCCGGGTTGAAGTATCCACCAATCCAACCCGTACTCCCATATCCGGCCGCGTGGAACAACCAGCCCGGCGTGTTAAACCCAAAATAGCCTCTCACGCCAACGCCAGAGACATCGGCGCGCATGTTGACGTCAATCTTGGCAACATCAGACCAGTACAGCTGCCGCGGCCACGGCCGTCCGCCAGGGCCAATTCCACCGGTCCATTTGTGCAGTCCCAAAAGGCGGCTCTGAGTGAGCACGAGCAGTACGTGTTGGGTCGGCGAATGCATTCTTCCGAAAACGGCGTCGGCAATACTCTCGTTGTCGAGGAGCTGCTCGGCCAATGCACCGACATATTCGATCGGGGCCTCACACTCGCAATTGCGAAGCTCATCTAGCACGTTCGTTTGGTCTCGCGGCACCTACACACCTTGTCGAAGAATGGCCCTCCATTTTAGACTGGGAACGACCACCGTGGTGTGGGTGTTGGTCTGAATGGTTCGCCCGAGCACGTCCACTTTGGGTCGTCCTCGCCTTCGTCTCTTCCAGTAGCGCAGTCTTCTCCAGTGCGTGACACCTGATGGGTATCCACTTCGATCAAGGTCTCTCCACCGGCAACCGGTGCGAAGGACATTGAGGATTCCTGGAAGAAGCTGCAGATTGGTATAGGTTCGACGACCTGTTTTAGCTTTGCGTTGGGGCAGATTCTTGGCCATAACTCTGGCTTTTGTTGTTTTATCAATGGGCAAGAAGAGATGTGCTAAGTCTTAGCTTCAGTTTTGAAACAAGTTCCCATAACGGTTGTTTCTGGAACCACTTCGCCCCACTTCCCTCTTGATTAGTGATTGGTTGGTTCCATATAATGGGCTAAGAGCGTGGTTATAGGAACCACGTTTTGCCCGAGTGCTGCTGTTGCACCTTGGGCCTCCGCCATGAGATGGTAGACAGATTCCGCGACGTATCTAACGCGGAAGAACTATGGGACAACGACCTGCAGACATCGGTTTTGCGTCAGCACCTGAGGGGTTAACACTCCGACCTCTCAATCGAACTCGTCCTCATCAAGGGACACTCCCCGAACTCGAGACCGCGTTAGACGCATTCCTCCGGTCGCTCGAAGGCAAGAACCGCGCTCGAACTACCCAAATCGCGTACCAGACCGATCTGCACCAGTTCTTTCGCTGGCTCCACGAAAACAACGACACTGCACAGCAGCCATCTGACGTTGAGCGAGCGGATGTCAGCGAATATCTGACTTCGTTAGGCCACGCCGGAGTTAGCGGCGTGACAAGAGCTCGCAAGCTCTCATCCATCCGCGAGTACTTCCGTTACCTGGAAATCGAGGAACTCATCGGCCGGTCCCCCACTACCGGCATCGAGACCCCAAAGAAAGAACGGCGGCTTCGCACGTTCCTCCTGCCAGATGAATACAGCCGAATGCTCTCGCTTGCCGGGGCCAATCCGCGCGACTACGGCGTCTTACAGGTGTTCCTTCAGACCGGCGTCAGGGTCAGCGAGCTGTGCGCACTCCGACTCACCGACCTTGATTTGGTGGGCCAGAGTGTTCGAGTTCGTGGCAAGGGCAATGTTGAACGCGAAATTCAGCTGGAGAAGAAGGTCATTGCCGCCATCCGGAACCACTTGCTTCTGAGACCCGACACGCACGACGAGCATCTCTTCCTCAACCGTTACGGTGAGCCAATCGGTGAACGAGGCGTGAGAAAGCTCGTCGTCAAGTACCGGACGCTAGCTGGCATCACGAAGAAGGTCAGCTGCCACTCACTGCGTCACACGTTTGCGACCTATAAGGCTGAGCGCGGCGTGAGCCCGTTCCAGCTCCAGCAGTGGATGGGGCATGCCAACCTGAACACCACCCAAATCTACGTCCACATGGGTCAGCAAAACGCCAAGAAGGTTATGGAAAACACCAGTCTATGAAAGGAGGTGACACATGCAATGAACAAAAACACGTATCAGATTGAAATGAGCAGCCGCGGTGACCACAAGGTCACAGTCGTAATCGAGGACCCCAACGGCACTGATGCTGCTTTGGCGTGGGCCAGCGCCACCTACGCGAAATTACTCAGAGATGCGGGCTCAGACTATCACAGGAGCCAAATCGACAACGCGGTTCCCGAACAGCTCGTGCCTAACTGTCAGATTCATCATCACCCTATGGTCCAGGTGCTAGGTCGACACGGCTCATTCTGGAGCTGCCACCAGAAGAACCAGGATGGGTCGTGGTGCAGCTACCGCCCCTCTGCGGCCTGCGCCACATCATGACTGCGTCTTGGTCGCAGCACGCCGATACGCCCTCGCCGCGGCCTACAGGCGTGAGGCAACCTCAGCAGGACGCCCGCGCCCACCCCTACTGATATTTCACATTGAGGTTGTTTATCCAAGTCTCATCTGCTACCCCATTCGCTTGCAGGAAGCTCTGCAACTCCTGTTCACCGATTGCGCGATTCCTGGCGCTAATCACAACCGTTGTCAAATCAAGGTCCTTATCATAGAGAACTGCGACGGCATCATAGTAATACGGCAGCTTCCTCTTTAAGGCACCTACCGCTTGGCTTATTGGTCCGATGCTGGTCGCCGAAAAGTATTGAGCATCCAGTTGCGAGACTTGGGCGTCCGTTAGACAAATGGACCGCAGCCAACCGACGAACGCGGCCTTACTGGCGTTTTCATCTGATCCCAGGAGCGTGACGGTCGGATAGTAGTGGCCATTCCTGAAGCTAAACTCCTTCGAGACGGAGAAACCACTGTTGGAGGGTACGCCGTTAGTCACAATGTAATTATTAAGGTACACGTCCGGGTCGCTTCTCCGCAACTGATCTGCCTGCGCCGCTGAATAGAGCCCCAGACCCAGGGGTGGCACACATGAGTTGCTATCCGACGCAACGTTAACCGCGCCTATAACTACTGTTCCGGGCGCTCCCGCATCCCCCTCCCAGGAGAACCTCTGTGTATTCAGCCTAGAGGCCATCCCCGTCGGCCCATTGATCCATGTCATGTAGCCGTTCGTGAAGGCAGTCCAGTTGTCCGCCTTTCGCCAAACCATGAGGCCCTTGGTCGTGTTTTGCCACTGGTCGCCATTTGGATTACCTAGGTACTGATTGTTGACGCAGTCGCCACTGTCGCTCGGGTCCAGGGAGTGAAGCGTCTGGAAACCAAGCATGAATTGGCATGAGGCTGCCTGGGCGCGAGCGATCAACGGAACCGATGAAGCAATCCACATTCCGACACCGATGACACCCATGCACATCCACCTAAGGGCAGTCCTCATGACCATCCTACTCCTTCGTGCAAATTATCGATGCTTTGCATATTGACATGAACCAAAGGGCCCACTACAGTGGAATAAGTGCGTAACATTTTATTAGTGCTGCTTGCAATTGCCTTCGGATACTATACGCTCGCGGCGTGCTTTGTTTATGGCACAATCGTGTCACGGACGTTCGCCTATTCTATTGATGCTCGAGGCACGTTGGTTGAACAACAGTTCATCAACATACTGGTCGACTTGGTGATACCTGGCTATCTGAGCGCAGCCTACTACAGGGTCTTCCTGAATCGGCGCGTGACATTGAGCAAACTGCTGCTTACGCTTTTGACGTTCCCAGTGACGCTAGCCATTTGGGGCGTTGCGACCATACTCGTCTTGGCCCTATCGCATCTTCAGTTTGGGCAACCCGAATTCACTCGCGCGCCTTACCTGTTCGTGGCGGGCATCTTGATAGCCTTCCTCGCAGTGTTGCCCTTGTACGGCATAGTGCGTGTGTGGGGTCCATCGTCGCTACCCAAGCCAATGCAACCCCGGGGCGCCAAGTAACCCAAGCCGCCAATCTCAAGCCGGATTCGGAGGGACCGTCACACACGCTTGTCGTCCGTTGGGAGGTTGCGCGTCCGAAAAGCAAAACTGCGTCGTCATCGTCGAATCCCCGCCGAAACTGGACGTGAAATTGAGATTCCCGCCTTGGTCGACTCGAACACCAAGATCGACCGCGTTGGGACACGCGAAAACGCTACTGCTTCCACCAAAACACAGCCAGAGTTCCGCCCCTGGCGTGAAGTTACTCAACTGAAAGACCTGCTTGCAGCAAACTTGGACGCCATTACTGTTGGGCGCAAATATGTCCTGGATGAACTGCGCTGTAGCAGGTGAGACCGGTGGCGGGGTTGGCGCAGCAGTCACCCCTGGAGGCGGCGACGATTGCGAGCTCGGCGTGCCCGACATCCCATTCAGTGCACCAATTGCATTTTGCAGCTCGGTCAAACCCTTACTAACTTGCGTGCCATCGTTCTGCTGAATTCCTGTCGCCAAGTCCGTGCCCGCCGCATCGAATTGCGCCATCGCACCAGTCAATGCGGTGTGGGTCGATGCCAGGTCAGCGGGGGGCACAAGTTGTTGCAGTTTTTGGTTCGACGAGTGCCAGACTGATAAGAGCGAGGTCACCTGGCCAGTCCATCCTGGATCGCCAACGTTCGGCTGTTGCAACAGTGGGATGACCGCTGTTATGGAGGCTTGGAGTCCTTGAACGATCGCTGCGGCTTGCTGACGGTAGGCCGCGTCCGAGAGTGCCGGCGGCTGAGTGTGCTCCCAGGGAAATCTCTCAGTATTTAATCGTTCTTGCAGTCCATTTGGTCCATTCACCCAGGTGTGGAAACCGTCACTGAACGCAGTCCAGTTGTCGGCCTTCCTCCATACCATTATGCCCAGGCCCACACTCATCGTATGCTGAATTGCATCACCGCTAGTCGGATCATGCGATTCATTGTCTACGCAATGCCCTACTTGGCTTGGGATGAGATCATGAAGCGTCTGGAAACCTAGTGTGAAGTGGCACAGAACGACTTGGCCCGACGCTACAGAAGGCATCACTAACGCCAGACATAGCGAGGCAATAGCAACAAAAGCGCGACAGCGGCTCATCGACCTTCGAGAAGCTGTGTCACGTTCGATAACGCGTTGCTGGCGTTTCCAAGAAAGTTGGCCACATTATTGCCCCAATCGACAGTGTTTTGAAGGTTCCCAGGCGGCACCACGGTGATCGTTTGATTAGTACTCGGGTTCGCCTGATTTGGCTGCGGCGCTGAATATTGTGGCTGTGTCTGTGCCGCCTGTTGCCCGTAGAGCTGTTGACACTGTCCGCCGAGGCCCTGATGGCACTCACCGGAGCTCAAAAGGGCACTATTAATCTGATCGAGAGTCAGGTTGCTCGTTGCGAATGAGTTCAGGCCGCCTTGGTCAGCTGGACGACCCAAAACGCTCACATACGCCTGCTGGATAGATTGCAGTCGCTGTGCCCATTGCACCGCAGCTCCTGACTGCCCGGCTCCCTGCTGAGGCTGCCACCCAGCTTGCTGGCCGGTCGGTGAGGGTTGCTGCTGGCTGGGTTGACTTGCTGATTGCGCCTGACTCTGTTGCGGCTGTTGAGGCGAACCCTGCTGGCCAAAGGCTGCGCTCACCTTTTGAACCAGGTCATTGTATGTGGTCCAAGACCCTCCGCCGTATCGGTGGTAGTCGCACTCACCAGTGTCCCCACTACCCTGCGGAGCACGACCTACTACTTGCTGAATAGCCTGCGTCACCCATGGATCCCGGCAACTGCCGCTTGCCTGAACCGCGGAACCTGAACTCCCGGACGACGTCGAACCAGCGGGCGGATTCGGAGAAGGAGGAGGTGGGGGAACCGCCGTCACGTCACTCCCCTGCGGTATGCGATTGATGTCTGAATCACTGAACGAGTAGTACGCATGCCCACTCAGCTGAAGGGAGTGCATGGTGTCCGGATTGGGTACCCAGTGTCGCTGACCACCCTGAAGTAACCAAACGGGGTCTGGTGAGCCCTTGACGAGCGCTCCCTCATATTGAGGTGAATAAGGGGCTTGAGGCTGCCCGGATGAAACGGCGGAATTGAGCAAGTAGTTGATTGACTGGCTTGCCGGGTTACTCCAATTGTTATCTCCCAAGGCAGCGGCCAATGCAGTTATCGTGTGGCTTCCGGTCTGGCCGTTCGCGTGCCAAGTTGCATTGAGCGAGGGGGCACCTATTTCATAAATGATGTTGCCGTCAACGAGGATTCGCATCGCTCGGACGCCACCACTGCAAGCCCCAGTCGCTTGTATATTCACGTCGCTTCCAGACTGGCTTGCATTTAACGAGCCGATCGAGCAAGCCAACGCGACCTCCGACGCGGCCTGAAGTGATCCGAGAAGAAGGACTGCCGCTATCACGAGCCGGACCTTGCGCCTGCCAAATGCCAACACTGATGCCACGACGACCTCCCGGAGCTATTTGGGACTCAACCAGCCAACGAGTGGCCCTACTCTATCACCGCCTGCTCCCGGCCACGAATCTCTAGCCATTGGGCGTGTTCCAGCAATCCAGTGTGTCAATTCCCGCTTGTCACCGCCGTTGAACGACCCGTCCGGCGCCGCACCCCCCTTTCCCATCTTGGCAACTAGCAACCGAACGGTGTAACATCATTGTTAAATGAGCGACCAAGACATTCAGAAATTGCGAGTCGTTATTCGCGAAGAAGTTAAGACGGAACTGGCGCCGATCAATGAAAGGCCTGCTCGCGTGGAAAAGCAGTCAGACAGTCCTGACACTGGCCTAGCACGCATCAATGACCGGGTTCACGCTCTGACCGTCGAGCTGCACCAAGTTCACGTACTTGCCCCAGGCACGCACGACCTAAGCGACGCCTCAGTCGGTCCCAACCCAATGAATGTCCACACCCGAACACGAAGAGTCTGGAACTGATCCAGAACATACCTACTGTCAAGCAGCTCGATTCACTGGCCAACGTCCAGCTGGCCTCGCCTACCGTCAAGCCCAGGACGCTATCTTCAGAGCCGAGTGTGAGCTCTCGGCCTTCCGGCTTCAGATTCATCACCTATGGCATGTCGCAGTCGTAGGTCAGCAGCCACCAGCGGAGCTTCATCAACGAATCCGAACAATCCTTGCCGCGGGAGAACTCGTCCCGCTAGCGACGGACATCCTCGCACTCCTGTTCGAACGTAGAGCCCAAATCATTCCGCACACGGACTGGATGGAAGGGCACTACAACCAGAACAACCGTATCTGAAGCGGCGTTGTTGCAACGGCGCTCACACAACCACTCTTGCTAAGCTGATAAAGTCCTATTAATGAAGATCACCGAGCGACTACCCGACTTTCCACAGACCAAGGCAAAACTGAAAGGGCTAGCCGCTGAAGCAGCACAGCTTCTTGAAACAGTCAAGCAAGATATGCCAGTTCTAAAGGTAAAGCTGGACGGCGCGAACGTGGCCGCAGCGAAACGATCTTTCGTCGCTGCCGCTAAGACCTTGGGCGGTTCCGTGGAAAGCCGCAACGCTGAAGATGACCATATCCTTGTGAAGTGGTTATCCACCCCCAGGGCACGACGCCTGGCTCAAACAGTACGTGCCATCCGAGACCACGCCCCAGCCGCAGTTGAGGCCGAAGCTAGGCGGCTCTACTCAATAGCGGGAAACCGAATCGACGATTTCGTAAAGCTCAGCGGCGAGGCTCGTCGAAAGCTCGAAATCAGTGCCAAGCGGAACCTCTCGCGTAAGGCCAACTCCTAGGCTACCATTGCGAACCCGACCAAAACCGTCGGAATTGCTGTCGCCAATTCAAGCAGTTCCCATATACCCTGGACGGTCGTGAAGAGGCGAGGGGCTGCTCGTATTGAGCAAGAGCTTGATTGTCTAAGCATCGCTGCCCGAGTGCCCCACACAATCGCTGACCCTCAGAACACCCGCTGGGTATCCCCGAAGAAAACGGCCTTCGTAGATGAGGCTCTTACCTTGCATGCAGCGCTGCTTCGGCTCGGCGTCCTCGAGGTTGGCGCGGATGAGCTGGACGACCTCATTATCCTCGCTTGGACCCAACTTCAGCAAGAGATTATGGTGAGCCAATGGCGCGGATTCCTCCATCGCGAGTACGCCGCAGCGTCACATCCTTTGCGGCTTCAACGCGAAATCTCGACGTATATCTTGGCAGCGGTTGCGGAGCCCTCAAATATTCAGCGACTAGCGTCTGACGAACTTGAACACGCGGAGGCCGTCAAGCTCATTGATAAAGCATTGGCTGGTGCGCCGCCGGCCCTTCAAGCCGCCTACGGGTTCTTTCGCGATGTTCGAAGCAGTGAGCAGCAATGGGCGCACGTTAGCCCCGAGCTTGTCGCCCGATCAGCCTGGCGCTTGCCAGGCGGGCTAAATGTCAATGAACTCGAGCAAATCGAGCGAGCGCTCCTGGCAAGCGGCTTGATGCAATACATGTCGTATTTCGCCCATGCCGTGATCGTCGTCCGAATGGCCTTGAGCCCGCTCATTCTGACCAATGGCCCTTGGAATCGACGCTATCGTGCCTTCATGCGAGCGTACAAGAAGGAACATCTCGACCCTGTCATGGGGTTTCTGAAGGAAGTCGAGCCAGATCATCGCATTCACGCGGTGATGGCGAAGCTTAAGGAGGTTGGCCAAGACGCTCGGGGTCCTGCATGGACGACGGCTGCCAGCGAATCCGGATAGCCGTCAATTGCCGCGTGAGCCAAGTCACGGATTGCGAACGATGGAGCTCGATGGTCTTGTATCGATAACAACGAAGGGTGGCGACGGTCGCGCTGCGGCTGAGGTTTGCTTCTCGGTCGAGGTCGAGTCCGGGCCGATATCTGCGGAAGTACCAGCTGAAGTTCCACAGCCAATGAGCCTTAACCAGTCTCTCGATGTCGATGGGAGAGCGCGTCGCGAAGCGCGACCGAAAATAACGTCTGGACACGCGCCACAAAAGCACATGAAGTGGCAAGTCCAGCCCAATGACAAACTCGGCCCGAAGCAACAACTCCCCG
>Ga0206996_1140_pt1 | contig 15444 bp, 17 predicted proteins | sample Alteio_BWMinCont_2_FD_153467 | JGI IMG/M metagenome (GOLD analysis project Ga0206996, IMG submission 153467) | Enriched cells from forest soil in Barre Woods Harvard Forest LTER site, Petersham, Massachusetts, United States -... | ecosystem: Environmental > Terrestrial > Soil > Temperate forest >...
CGGGGCGAGCGGCGTCAACGCGAGGGAACGGCGCGTATCGAAATTCAGGCGGGCAGCATGTCCGGGCAAAAGGTGATCGAGGCGAAGGAGATCAGTTTCCATTATGGCGCGGTGCCGATTGTGAAGGATTTCACGACGACGATCTGGCGCGGGGACAAGATCGGGATCATTGGGCCGAACGGCGGCGGCAAGACGACGCTGCTGAAATTGTTACTGGGGCAACTTGAGCCGGAAGCGGGCTCGGTGAAGCTGGGGACGAATTTGCAGGTGGTCTATCTCGATCAGTTGCGGGGACAGATCGATAACGCGAAGACGGTGGCGCAAAACGTGGCGGGGGACGCGGAGACGGTGACGTTCCAGGGGCGGCCACGGCATATCCACAGTTATCTCCAGGACTTTTTGTTTCGCGCGGACCGGATCCGAATGCCAGCGAAGATGCTTTCGGGCGGCGAGCGGAACCGGCTGCTGCTGGCGCGGCTTTTTCTGCAACCGGCCAACGTGCTGGTGATGGATGAACCGACGAACGATCTCGATGCGGAGACGCTGGAGTTGCTGGAAGAAATTCTGCTCGAATATGCGGGAACGCTGCTGCTGGTTTCGCATGATCGCGCGTTTCTGGACAACGTGGTGACGAGCGTGCTGGTCTTTGAAGGAGCGGGGCATATTGCGGAGTACACGGGCGGTTATGAGGACTGGATTCGGCAGCGTGCGGCGAAGCCGGTGCATTTCCGGGAGATTCCGGCAGAGCGAAAGCCGGAAGTGAAGCCTGCGCCGGTGACGGGGAAACCTGCGAAATTTTTGAAGAAGGAGCAGCGCGAGTTGGATGAGTTACCCGCTCAGTTGGACCAGTGGGAGACAGACAAGACGGCGTTGACGGCGCGGCTTTGGGACCCTGAACTTTATAAGAAATCGCCGGAGATTTTGCCGAAGTTGAATGATGAGCTTTCGGCTTTGGAGGAGCGGATCAAGGTGGGGTATGCGCGTTGGGAGGAGCTGGAGGCGAAGAGGAAGGCGATTGAGGCGGCGGGATGAACTAATCCTTCGACAGGCTCAGGATGACGGTATTTTGGAAGCGTGAGTTTCGCCTCAACCTGTAGCGGCGATCACGCCACAGTCCCCTCCTCTATTTGACTTGCGCCTGCTCGTGCAGAGCGAGCGCTTGCTGGTTGATCTCGGTCATCTTTTTCACGAGGGTGTCGTAGGGCTTGTCGGTGATGTCGACGAGACCGTAGTTGGAATTCTCGCCGTCGAAGCGGCCTTCCTGCGGCTCGTCGGCGTGCTCGAACCATTGGTAGCCGACGAGGTTGGGCTGCGAGAGCGCGGCGCGGGCGTAGACGGCGAAGGCGTCGGCGCGTTGCTGCTGGGTGTCGACGAGCGGACCGGCACCTTGGGTATTGGGCAGGCCGCTGTCCCTGCCACGGAAGGCGAACTCGCCGATGAGGAGCGGGCGGTTTTGCGTGGAGTAGATTTGGAGGGCCTGGGTCGGATCGTAGGCGTAGCAATTGGCGGAAATGATGTCGGTATATTTTCCGGCGGCGACGATGATCGGCATGGCGGGGACGTAGGCGAAGCGGCAACCGATGACGAGATGGTTGGGGTCGGCGGCCTTGATCGCATCATGGACCGTCTGAAAATAGCGGGTGGCGAGCAGGGAGAGGAAGGCGTCGCAGTCGGCGACGAAGGCTCTCGCGCGATAGTCCTCCGTCGTAAAGTGATCGTCGATTTCGGCATTTTGCGCTGGCGCAGTTTTCCGATCCATCCCATTCGGTGTGGCGAATTTGACCGCCTGCGCGGCTTCGTCCCATGACGCGAAGGAGGTGCTCCAGACAGCATTAAACTGGGCGATCTCCGGATGGCGCTGGCGCAGCATCTGCAACGCCGCATCACGCCCCGGAGTGTGAAGCGGCATGTTGAGGAAAACGACGAGCAGTTCGTCCTTCCCTCGCCAATCGGGGCCCCAGCGCATTTCGTTGTCGGTGAACCAGCCGAGCAAATTGGGATCGTCCTTGTGCGGCGCGCAACTTTTTTGAGCGCGCGTCTGGCAATAGGTGACGAAGTCAGGATCAAAAACGTCGGGGAAGATGCCCTGGAGCCACGCCTCGCCGCCCTTGACCTTTTCCGACACGAAACCGGAGCCGAGGCCGAGGATCGCGGTATAGGCCAGGTGCTTACCGCCGACATCGACCTTGGAGATATCGTTGTCGGACCACGCGCCGATGGTGTTGAAGCCCCAGCCCATCAATCGCTCCGCCACGGCTTTGCGCCAGGCCTCGACGCTGCCGTATTTGGCCTTGGTGGCCTCGCCGTACGGCTTGATCGTGGTGCCGTGAATGATGTCCTGCTCGTACTCGACGGTGGTTACGCCGGTGGAGATGAAGCGATGGCCTTGGGGATCGATGAGATACCAGCGGCCATCGATTTTTTGGACATAGTAGAAACCGGTGGGCTCCTGGAAGGGTATGTCGGCGGCGAGGATGGGCGTCGTCAACACTCCGCCCAGGACGACCATGTACAGGATCGAAAAGAATCGCATGGTCATTCTCTAGCCTTCACGCCGCTTTATAGGATTCCGGTTGAGGATTGTAAACGTTGCAGATTCCCCTTCCCGATCTCTTTCAGCATTCGTCGCCCGAAACTGGACCGTGCAGGCGTGTCTGGTCCTTCGACAAGCTCAGGATGACGGAATTTCTAAAGCGGGTCTTTTGAAGATATCACTTTCAATGTTACCGTTGCGGTGGAACTTAGTGGGAAAAGGGCGTTGCTGCCGCGCCTCCATATGAAAGCTATCCTTCTGTTTTTTGTTGGGTTGATTTGCGTGGCCCGTGCGCAGGATTCGACCGAAACGCCGCCGCCCCCACCGCCGCCCGTGCAAGCGGACAGCTCCGATCCGGCGAGCATCCTGAAGCGGGTTCTCACCACTTATAAGTCGATGGCGACTTATCGTTCCGTTGGGAGGATCATTTCTGAACGGGATGAAGGCACCACGCACATCCAGACAACGACGACGTTTACCATTGGGCTGAAAAAGCCGAATTCGTATCTCATCACTTGGAGCCAGACCTCGATACCGGCGGCGTTGCCGCAGGGTGGCGCGGTCTGGAATGACGGCTCCCAGCCGTATCTCTATTTGTTGATGAATAATGCATATGCCAAGGTGGGCGATGATGTGTCGGCGTTGGGCGGGGCGACGGCGGTTTCGGGTGGAGCGGCCAATACGATTCCGTCGCTTTTCTTTCCGGCTTTTACGGACAAGGGATTCGCTTTGGCGCGCTTGAAGAATCCCACGGTGGAGAAGTCCGACTTTATGGGTGGAGAGGATTGTTATGTGCTGAGCGGTTCGTCTGCCACCTCGAAAAAGGAGACGTTCTGGATTTCCAAGTCGAGCAACCTGATCCTGAAGTATGAGAAATCGCTGGAGGCGCCGGAGGGAGGCGCGGCGCCCGAGGTTTCCGAGGACGTCATAGAAAAGGCCATCAAGGCGATGGGCCAACCGGTGACGGAGGAGAACAAAAAACAGGTGCGGGACATGATCCAGACCGCCAAGGGGACGATGGCCAATGGCGGCGCGAATGGAGTCTCCACGGAAATGCAGATGGAGATTACTAATCCCAAATTCACGGACAAGGATTTCCAGTTCACGCCGCCAGCCGGGGCCTCGCTCACTAATTCCCTGATGGGGCCGCAGGCGGCGACGAGCCAGCCGGAGCAGGCTCCTCCCGGCTCAGGTAGCACGAATGCGGCTGTGCCGGTGGTGACGCATTAAGGAGCCCGGAGCAAGTAGCGGGGTATTGGCCTGTAGCGGCGCGTCTATGACCGCCGAGGGCATCGCGAAGTGCGTTGCTATCCGATCGGCGGTCATAGACGCGCCGCTACAGGGGATGAAGCCCACTGAACAAGGGCAGGCTGAACTGGTCCTTCGACAAGCTCAGGATGACGGACTAAAAAAAATCTTAAATCCCTTTTGCACTGCGGCGACGTTCCGGGCAAACTGCACGTCGATTTAACTACCATGAGCGACCGTTTAAAAGCCTATGCCCGCGCCGGAGTGGATGTTGATCTTGGCAACAAGGTCAAATCCGGCCTCCCTGCCCTCGTCAAAAAAGCCAATCGGCCCGAAGTCCTTGGGAAGGTCGGCGGTTTTGGCGGCCTGTTCCGCGCGAATTTTCCGAAGATGAAGGACCCGGTGCTGGTGGCCAGCATCGACGGCGTGGGGACCAAGATCAAGGTGGCGGCGTTGCTGAATCGCCACGACACGATTGGCGAGGACCTCGTTAATCATTGCGTCAACGATATCGCGGTGCTGGGCGCGGAGCCGCTCTTTTTTCTCGATTACATGGCGTCCGAGCGGTTGGAGCCGCATCGCTTTCACCAGTTGGTGACGGGCATCGTGCGCGGATGCAAGAATGCGGGTTGCGCGTTGATCGGCGGCGAGACGGCGCAGATGCCGGGGATTTATCACGGGGCGGATTACGATCTCGTGGGAACGATTGTCGGCATTGTTGACCGCAAGAAGATCATCGATGGCAAGTCGATCAAGCCGGGCGATGTCATTATTGGACTGCCCTCGACGGGACTCCATACCAATGGCTATTCGCTGGCGCGAGAAATTCTCTTTAACCAACTCGGCTACCGGCTCGATGCCAGTGTGGGCACGAGTGGACTGCTTGGCGATGAACTGATGCGGGTCCACAAACTCTATCTCCCCGACATCCGCAAGGTGCGGGCGAAGCTGGAAATCCGTGGCATCGCGCACATCACGGGCGGCGGGCTGATCGATAATATTCCGCGTGTGCTGCCGGAGAACGTGAACGCGGAAATTCAGCTCGGCACGTGGCCGATCCCGCCGATCTTCAAGATTCTCGCCACCGCCGCGCATGTGCCGAACGAGGAACTGCACCAAGTCTTCAACATGGGCATCGGCATGGTGCTGATCGTCCGCGCGAAGGATGCCGCAACTACGGTCAAACTGACCCGGGGGAAGATCATCGGACAGATCGTCAAGGGCGAACGCAAGGTGGTGCTGAAGGAAGCGAAGAAGTAGGGTTATCGCTGCTTCTTGGAAGTATCCATATCGTCAGGAGTATTCCACTTCTTATCGGGACCGGCTGACTGAATGAGGGGATCTTGGGGATCGGCGAGCGAGATGTGAAATGGCGTGCCCCATGCATCCAAGGCTTCTCCCCTGGCATTCATATCGGTAGGCCTGAGGTTCAAGAAGACGATGCTTCGGGGATTGTCGGTTATTAACTCTCGAATCAGCGTGGCATTATCCTTTCCCGGAGGAGGCATATTGTATTCGGTTTGATAGGCAAGAATTGCGATCTGAATTTGACTCATTGTGGCAGCAGTCCTGGCTTCTCGTGAGGAACCAAATCTCTCTCCCGGCCCCCACGGAAAGTTACTCGCTATAATAGAAAGAGAAGCGATCGACCAAAGGGCATAAAGCCACCATCGTTTCCGAATGTACGCCCGTTGCGTGGAAGAAAAAAAGGCCAGAAAAATGCTGATCGCCAATGACAACGGAACGAGAAAGAAGGCAATAATGACAATTATTACGATGAAGGTTTGGCCAATTCCCATATAGACTCCGTCTCCTCAAGATAGGAAAGATCAAGTTGACTACAAGATCAGCATGACTGGATCAAATCGACAGGCGTTCTGCCAACTTATCCAAAATCAGTCCGTAATCGGAATCCGACAAAACCCCGAGTCGTCGCATCAAGGTATTGATCGGCACCGATTGTATCTGTTGCAAATGGAAGGCCCCTTCCCGCAAGTACGGGAGGTCCAGTTTGATTTCCCACCGATTTCCTTTGAGGGCTGTCGTGTGGGGTAGAATCGTGATGAGCGCCAATTCATCTGCCGCCGGGAAATCCGATAGAAGAAGACAGGGACGAACCTTGGCCGCGATGCCCAAGTCCATCATCCAGACGTCACCGCGCCTGGCTTCGTTTTTCATCCTCGGCTTCCATTTGATCCAGCATCTGGAATCCCGTAACGGCAGCTTGCCGACAGGAATCCAACGTCTCCTGGTCGGCTTCCAAGGCGAGGATGCGCTGGCAGATGTCCCGACGCTCCTCGTGAGTCAAGCGGGGCAATTCGGCCATGATTTCTGTCGCGCTCATGGGTGAAATTTAATTCAAGAAGATCAGCATGACAAGCCCGGGCTGTTCGTTCTAACTTCGTACTCTAACTTCTTATTCTCCCCATGCCCAAACGCGCTCTTCTCTCTGTCTCGGATAAAACTGGTCTGGTCGATTTTGCCCAAAGCCTGGTGGCGTCCGGTTACGAACTGATTTCCACCGGCGGCACGTCGAAGGCGTTGCGCGAGGCGGGGCTGACGGTGGCGGACATTTCCGATATCACGAATTTTCCGGAGATGATGGATGGGCGGGTGAAGACGCTGCATCCCAAGGTGCATGGCGGTCTGCTTTTCCTGCGCGACAACGAGGAGCACAAGAAGCAGGCGGCGGAGCATGGCATCGCGCCGATCGATCTCGTGGTGGTAAATCTCTATCCCTTTGAGCAGACGATCTCCAAGCCGGACGTGACGCTGGAGCATGCGATTGAGAACATCGACATCGGCGGGCCCTCGATGCTCCGGAGCGCGGCGAAGAATTATCGCAGTGTGACGGTCATTACCGACCCGGCGGACTACGCCGTGGTGGCCGGGGAAATTGCCGCGAAGGGCGATACCACCCTCCCCACGCGCGAGCGGCTGGCGGCGAAGGTCTTTCGCACGACCGGTTATTATGATGCGCTGATTGCGAAGTATCTTACGTCACGCCTGCCGGAGCCGGAGCCGTTTCCGGAGACGTTTGCGTTGCCCTTGCGTCGTGCGCAGGCGCTGCGTTATGGGGAAAATCCGCATCAAGCCGCAGCGCTTTATGGTTATTTCCCGCGCCATTTCCAGCAGCTTCACGGCAAGGAGCTCTCCTATAACAACCTGATCGATATCAACGCAGCGGTGCGGCTGATTCGGGAGTTCAGGGAACTGCCGACGGTGGCGATCCTGAAACATACGAATCCGTGCGGGCTCGGCAGCGGCACCACCCTCGCCGAGGCCTGGGACAAGGCCTACGCGACCGACAAGCAGGCGCCGTTTGGCGGCATCATCGTGGTCAATCGCGCGCTTGATCTCGCCACGGCACAGTTGATCGCGGAGATTTTCAGCGAGGTCATCATTGCGCCGGCTTTCAATCCGGATGCGCTCGATCTCCTGACCAAGAAGAAGAATTTGCGGCTGATGGTCAATAGCGAGAAGTCGGCCCCCGCGCCTGACCTGGAAATCCGCTCGGCGGTCGGCGATTCCTACCTCGTACAGCGCGGCGATGCCGATACGGTTTCGACGGCCGATTGGAAAGTGGTGACCAAGCGCGCACCCACCGAGGCGGAACGCGAGGCGCTGCTTTTCGGCTGGCGCGTGGTGAAGCATGTGAAGTCGAACGCCATCGTCTATGCCGCGAAGGACCGGACGCTGGGCGTCGGCGCGGGACAAATGTCGCGCGTGGCCTCGTCGCGCATCGCAATCTGGAAGGCGTCCGAGGGGAACCTCGATCTCAAGGGCAGCATCGTCGCCTCCGACGCGTTCTTCCCCTTCCCCGACGGGCTGATTGCCGCCGCCGAGGCCGGGGCGACCGCCGCGATCCAACCCGGCGGCAGCGTGAGCGATGCGAAGGTGATCGCCGCCGCCGATGAACGCGGAGTGGCGATGATCTTCACCGGTCAGCGGCATTTCCGGCACTAGGACGCGGCCATGCCCATCATTTTCGGCCTCGATCCCGCCCTGCGCAACACGGGGTATGGCATCATCCAGGTCGAGGGGCGCAAGATCCAGTCGTTGGCGTATGGCGTGATCAAGAACCCGGACAAGATCATCCCGTCGCGGTGCCTCATCACGATTCACCAGCAGATCACCGATCTCATCCAGGAATATCAGCCGGATGTTGCGGCGGTGGAGGGCATCATTTATCTCCAGAATTATCAGACGGCGGTGACGTTGGGTTCGGCGCGCGGGGCGGCGCTGCTGGCGTTTGCGGAGGCGGGGTTGCCGATCTACGAATATGCGCCGAAGCGAGTGAAGGCGGCTGCGACGGGACGGGGTGGCGCGCAAAAAGCGCAGGTCGGATTTATGATGCGGGCGATGCTGGGGCTGACGGAAAATCCGCAGGCGGATGCGGCCGATGCGCTGGCGATCGCGCTGACCCATGCGCAGAATACGGGCGTCACCTCGAAGCCGAGGGAGATTTAGCCACAAAAGAACGCAAAGAACACAAAAAGAAGCGGTGGAGACGTTGCCATCTGTCCTTTGTGATCTTTGTGTTCTTTTGTGGCCAATCCTCAAATAAATTTCTACAGCGTGTACAAACGTATAATGAGCGTTTAAGCTTCTTTTCGATGATCTCCTTTTTGCGCGGTACCGTGGTGGAAGTCCTGCCCATGCGCCTCATCATCGAGGCAGGCGGCATTGGTTATGACGTGCACATTCCGCTTTCGACTTACGATCGATTGCCTCAGCCGGGCGCGGAATTCAAGATCCTGACGCACCTCGTTGTTCGGGAAGACGCCCATATCCTCTTTGGCTTTGCCACGTCCGAGGAGCGCGATCTGTTCCTCCTGCTGGTCAATAATGTGAGCGGCGTCGGGCCGAAACTGGCGCTGGCGGTGCTGAACGGCACAACGCCGGTGATGTTCCGGGGACTAGTGGTCGCGGGGGACATTGCCGCGCTGAGCAAGATCAAGGGCGTCGGCAAAAAAACGGCGGAGCGGATCGTGGTCGAGTTGCGCGACAAGGTCGGTGTCTCCGCCGCCTGGGAGGCGGCTTCCGCGCAGCAAGGGCTTTCACCCGAGGAACTGCACGTCAATGATGCAGTGCTGGCGCTGATCTCGCTCGGGTACAAGCAGGCGGAGGCGCACAAGACCGTCCGCGCCATCCGCGACGCACAGCCGAAGTCAACGGTGGAGGAGTTGGTCAAGGAGGCGTTGAAGACACTCTAAATTTTATGTCATCGATTAGAAACCTTTTAGTCCTGCTCCTGTTGATTCTGTCGGTCCAACTGGCTTTTTCGCAAGATAACCAGCCACCAGCTCGGCGCAAAAGCGTGTCTTTTCAAGCCACGGCTCTTTCCACCACCCTGTTAGATCATTTTCAAAAGCTATTAGGGAAAGATCAATACATCTCGGATTATAAAATAAGTCAAAATGGACTGGTTGTCGTTTTGCTGATTTTTGAATCTCCTCCTGGCCGGGGTGGCTCGGACTATACGACATTGATCATTGCTCACATTAATAAAGAGCAGGATAAGGTACTATCCGAAGAGACCTATTTGCCCGAGACTGCTCTCAAGACCGAAGCTGGCGAGCCTTGGATATCTGAGTTGGGACAGATTAGCAATCGAGGAGACAAGATTTTAGTGAGAGTAGGAACACAATCCGCTCCCGTGGCGCCATATACGTGTTCTTACAATTGGCAAATGCGTGAAGTGCCTTCTGGCAAAATCATGGATCTCGATATCTTTGGCGAGGGGCCATAGCTCGCATTTGCAGTAACTCTCTTTGCTTTTCTAAGCAGTGACCGATAATTTTTGAATCATGCCCGACAAACCCGCATTCGATCCCCTGCCCGCTGACCCGCGCCTGGAGATGACGCTGCGACCCGCGTTGCTGGACCAGTTTGTCGGGCAATTGCGGATCAAGGAGCGGCTCGATGTGTTGATTGGGGCGGCGAAGCAGCGGGAGGATTCGCTGGAGCATCTGCTCTTTTGCGGGCCGCCGGGGCTGGGGAAGACCTCACTGGCGCATATCGTGGCGAAGGCGATGGGGGCGAATATCACGACGACTTCCGGGCCGGTGATCGAGAAGGCGGGCGATTTGGCGGGGCTGCTGACCACGCTGCAGAAGGGCGATGTGCTTTTCATCGATGAGATTCATCGGCTGAATAAGAACATCGAGGAGTACCTGTATCCGGCGATGGAGGATTTTCGGCTCGATATCATCATCGACCAGGGACCGAATGCGCGGAGCGTGCGGCTGAATCTTCCCCGCTTTACGCTGATCGGGGCGACGACGCGCGCGGGAATGATCAGCGCGCCGCTGCGGTCACGCTTTGGGCTGGTGAACCGGCTCGATTATTATCCGGCGGAGGATTTGCAGAAGGTGATCATTCGCTCGGCGCGCTTGCTTGAGTTGGACATTTTGCCCGAGGCCGCTTTTGAGATCGCACGCCGTTCGCGCGGCACACCCCGCATTGCGAACAACCTGCTGCGCTGGGTGCGCGATTACGTGCTGGTGCGTTCCACGCCACCCGTCACCGTCGCCACCGCCGATGCAGCGCTGACGATGCTGGAGATCGACCAGGACGGGCTGGATGAAATGGACAAGCGGCTGCTGGAGGCGCTGATCCACAAGTTCGATGGCGGCCCGGTGGGCCTGAACTCGCTGGCGGTTTCGGTTGGCGAGGAGTCAGGCACGCTGGAGGAGGTCCATGAGCCGTACCTGATCATGGAGGGATTTCTGAAGCGAACGCCACAGGGGCGGGTCGCGGCGAAACGGGCTTATGAGAAGCTGGGGCTGAAGCCGACGGGGACGCAGCAGGACCTTTTTTGATAGGATTAATATGATTAATAGGATTGGGAACGGAAAAACAATCTGCCTTTAAAATCACTTTAATCGTATTAATCCTATCAAAAAATCTTCCCATGAAAACTCATCGCCACGAATTGATCTTTAATCTGCCGACGCGGCGCGCGTTTGAGAATATCACCTCGAAGGTGCAGGCATGCGTGACGGAGAGCCGGGTGCGCGACGGGCTGGTGCTGGTGAATTCGATGCATATCAGTTCGAGCATTTTTATCAACGACCATGAGAGCGGTCTCATGGAGGATTGGGAACGGTGGCTGGAGAAACTGGCGCCGGAGAAACCGCACAGCCAGTACCGGCATAACGACACGGGCGAGGACAATGCGGATGCACACCTGAAGCGCACAATCATGGGGCGCGAGGTTGTGGTGGCGATCACGGACGGGAAGCTCGACTTCGGGCCCTGGGAGCAAATCTTCTACGGCGAGTTCGACGGAATGCGGCGCAAGCGCGTGCTGGTTAAAATTATTGGCGAGTGAGTGCGCTTACAATGCGAGGCCGATACCTCCCGCCGCCTCCACGACTTTTTCAGCTTGGGAAATGACACCGGCGATCTGGTTGATCTGCCCCGCTAGCCTGGCGATTTTTTGATTGGCGGCGTCGATGGCGGCGATTTGTTTCGTGAGGCCGGTGACGGCGGCATCATAAGCTTCGTCCTCGGCTTGAAAATTCAGGAGGATCGCCTGATAGGAGAGCTCCGCCGCGTCTCCGGCCCAATTTTTACAGGCCGCTTTAGTCACTGGATCGGGCGCGGGCACCCAATCGGGTACGTCCGCCAAGCGTGAACCGAGGCCGGTAAGTTGCTCCGCGAGAGTGTGTGAAGTTGCCATGCTGCTCTCCTATTTGTTTAAGGTTTGATAAAATTGGTTGGCGCGCTGGGCTTCGGCGACCAAGTCGGTCAACGCCGTAAGAGAGCTGGACGGTTTATCCAGTGAAGCCAGCATCTGCTGATGCGCCGCGGGGATTTTGGCGAGGGCGTTACTTAACGCAGCCAGCGCGAGCTTGATTTCCTTCGCCTCGGCAATGGTGTCCGAGGCCTGCTGGACCAAGGCCAGGCGGTCCATGCCCTGGGCCGATTTGAGGAGCAGGTTGTAGCTGGCCAGAATTCCCCGGTCCTGCATCGTGACGCTGCCCCCGTGGCCATCGTCTTTTTTAATCGAAGCATCGATGTTGAGCAGGTCGTCCGTTGCAGCTTCAAGCTGCGTGTTGTCATGGATCAAAAGATCAGTCAATTTCACGATCCACGGTTGAGCGTCGGTCATGATCTGCTTCAAGGCCGTCTCGCGTTCGTGGTTGGCGATGATGCCGCCTAATTCAGAAACAAAGGTGCCGAGCAAGGCCAGGGCCTGTTTCTCGTTGGGATAATTTGGGAAGGATTTATCCAGAGATGTCCCGAAGGAGTTGATGCTGGCGGTCAGTTGTGTGGAGGCCTTGTCCACGTCGGCCCGGTAGTCCTTGTTCGCAAAGGCATCGACCACCTTGGTGTAATTCACGAGGATACCCAGGGCCGCTTCCCGCTTTTCCAGTTCTTTCCTATAGGTGGTGTTCTTTTCGGTCAACGGATCGAAGGTCGTCAATCCGATATCGGAGGCGCTGTCTCCCGGTTTGCTACCGATGGCCGCGGAGGACGCGCTGAGGACATCCTTCTTCTGCTCCAATTTCAGGAAGCGCGTATAGGTGTCGGTGCTCGATGCGCTCACCGCCTGCGTCGAGGCGCTGAGCGTGTCGTAGGAAGCGGTGAGAACGTTGGCGCAGCCTGACAACGCCAAGACACCGTAGAATAAGATCCATCGCTCAAGCCTGAAGCCGTTCATGCCCCTCCCCTGGTTTAGATTTAGAAACTGGTTTCTAAATCAATCGACCGGGGCGGGAGGAAGTTAAGTTGTATCTGTCGTCTTTTGTCCAAAAACGACGGTGCGATCCTCGCGACCGATGAAGGCCAAACCCGCCAGGGCGAAAAGGGTGACGCCCACGACACTGCTCAAGGCCAGGGCATAATTGCCATCATGCGCGTGGGCGATCTTGGATTGCAGCACGATGTTGTACGACGCGAAGAGGTTGCCCAACTGATAGGCGAAACCGGGAAAGGTCCCGCGCACTTCCGGTGGCGACAATTCGTTGAGATGCACCGGCACGACGCCCCACGCGCCCTGCACGGCAATTTGCATCATGAACGCGCCCACCCCGAGGAAAAAGGGCGTCGTCGAAAAGGCCCAGAGCGGCAGGATGGGCAACGCCAGCAGCGAGGAGATGATGATGGCCTTGCGCCGTCCGATCCGCTGCGACCAGGCGCCGAAGGTCAGTCCGCCGATGATGGCGCCAATATTCATGATGATCAGGATCGCGCTGACGGTATGCGTCGGCAGGTTGTGCTGGGACTGGAGGAAGGTGGGGTAGAGATCCTGCGTGCCGTGGCTGAAGAGATTGAACGCCGTCATGAGCAGCACGACGTAGAGAAAAATCCGCCAGTGGCGGACCAGGGCCCGGGGGACGTCCAGGTAATGCGCGTACTCGCGGTGCTGCTCCCAGACCGGCGATTCCTTCACGCCGAGCCGGATATAGAACACGAGCAGGGCGGGCAACACGCCAACCATGAACATGCCGCGCCAGCCGATGGTGTCGAAGAGCAGTCCGTAGACGACCGAAGCGAGGAGGTAGCCCAGGGGATAGCCCTGCTGGAGGATGCCCGAGACCGTGCCGCGACTGCGCTCGGGAATGGACTCCATCACGAGCGATGCGCCGATGCCCCATTCGCCGCCCATGGCGATGCCGAAAAGCGCGCGCAGAATCAACAGGGCGGTCAGGGACGTGGCAAAAGCCGAGGCCAGTTCAAAAAAGGAAAAGAGCAGGACGACGATCACCAAGATGGGGCGGCGGCCAAAATGATCGGCGAGCCAGCCGAAGACGAACGCACCCACGGGACGAAAGGCCAGAGTGAGAAAAATGGCGTAGGAGACGGCTTCCTTCTCGACGTGAAAATCGCCCGCAATGCTTTTGAGCATGAAGACCATCAGGAAAAAATCGAAGGCGTCGAGGGTCCAGCCGAGGACGCTGGCGATGAAGGTCGCGCGTTGGTCGCGGTTGAGCGCCTTGAGATCGTCGATGAATTTCATGGGGCATCGGCAGGATAACCGCCGGTGCATTTGGTGCACGGAGAATTTGGCTGGGGATAGGTCTTATGAGGCTGATAGGTCTGATGGAACCACCGGAGAACTTGAAAGTTCAATAAATGTCGTTGCCGTGGGAGCGCTTGGGGGCGATCCATTCGTCCTTGGAAATCCAGCCGCGTTTGTACATGTAATCGGAAAGGGCGGCGGTGATTTCGCGGGCGGTGCGCTTGGTGTCCTCGCTCACGCCGTGAGCGGCGCCTGAGGCACCGCCGAGGGCGATTGCCTCCGGCGCGGTGCTGAAGGTAAAGGCGGCACCGGGTTCCGCATTGCTTCCACCTGTCGTGGAAAAGGTGAGGAAAGCCGTGCCTGAATCTTGAGACAAATCGTAGACCTCAACCCGCGTTTCCATCTTGGTTCCACCCGCGCCGAAACCAATGGCGCTGCGGAGGGCGCGGCTTCCTTGGTAGACCTTGACGAATTGGCCTCGGATCAGCCACGCATCTTGGTGACGAGCCCAATCGGTCTTGGTGCCTGTGTCGGCGTAAACGAGTCTTTTGCTCAGGTCGTCCACCATCGCCTTCTGGAGCATGAACTGGATGTCGCGCTTGAAGTTGTCGAGTTCCCTGCCCTCGCGATCGACCTGAAAATCGCCCTGCGCGGTGCTGAAATCGAGGACGTAGATCAGCTTCGGTTTCTTCTGGGTGGCGAGTGCCGTGCCGTCTTCGACGCTGACCGAGGCGCAGGACGACAGGGCCAGGATCAGGAGCAGTCCGGCGGCGGTCTTGATCATCGCATCCGTTAGTTCCTATTTGAAAAAGATTAAATATCTTCGGCGAGCGCCTTGCGGAATTCGGGGAAGAAGGCGTTGCTTTTCTTTTCCTGAACCACGGTGGTCAGTGGGCCGTGTCCTGGGGCGAGGATGGTGTTGTCCTGCGCGGAGAGGATGTTGTCGCGGATTTTCTTCAGGGAGCCAGCGTAATCGACCTTGATACCGCCAACGGAACCCGCAAAGAGCGCGTCGCCGACGATGGCGAGCGGCGCATCAAGACCATGGATGTGGAAGGTGGTGCCGCCGGCGGAATGGCCGGAGGTATCGCGCGACTCGATATGAAGTTTACCGAGGGAAAAGGTCACGCCGGGCTTGAATGATGCCGCGCCTTCCAGTGCTTCCGCTTCGTTGACGTGAACGCCAACGGAGCCGCCGGCCTTCTCGCGCAGCCGGTCCAACTCGACGACATGATCGACGTGCGTGTGGGTAAGGTAAATGTCCTGGAGGGTCAGGCCGTGTTTCTTGATCTCGTCGATTAACACCATGGCGTCGGCGCCGGTGTCGAAGGCGGCGGCGAGCTTCGTGACCGGGTCCCAGACGAGGTAGGCGTTTACGGTCATGTCGCCGTAGGTGGTGTTGGCTTGAAAGAAGCCGGTCTTGGGCATCGTCACCGTGGGCGTGTAGTGTCCCTCCGCCATGGCGACGAGTGATTTCGGGCCGAGGTTGAGCGCCTGTGCCAATTTTTCGACTTCCGCAAAGGCCACGCCCTTGACCAGCTTGACCGCTTCGAGTTCGCCGATCTCAATGCCGATGCGGTCACAAAGTTCGGTGTCGCTTAAACCGAGTCCGCGTTGCGCTTTGCCGATGATGTCTGTGACGGAATCTTCAAGAGGAATTGCCATAGGTCATATGATAGAGGCAGGAAGT
>Ga0206996_1141_pt1 | contig 15426 bp, 13 predicted proteins | sample Alteio_BWMinCont_2_FD_153467 | JGI IMG/M metagenome (GOLD analysis project Ga0206996, IMG submission 153467) | Enriched cells from forest soil in Barre Woods Harvard Forest LTER site, Petersham, Massachusetts, United States -... | ecosystem: Environmental > Terrestrial > Soil > Temperate forest >...
AACAATTGGCGGATTCCATCGCCACCTTCAACAAAATGACGCCCAAGGGCGAGGCATTGCGCAAGCAGATGCAGTCCATCGGCATAATGGCGCGCGACTACATGAAGGAGCTCAAGACGTATCGCAGCGATCTGGAGGAAGTCCAGGGCGGTTGCGAGGCGATGCTCAAGGCCAACAAAGACAGCAAGGTTTTGAAAACCGCCAAGACCGATGCCGCGCTCAAAAGCCTCGAATCAAACTACGGCATGCTCGATCTCGTGGCCCAGGAATGCGCGGGGATTTCCAAGCTGCCCGACCTGCCCGCGTAGCCGCCGGGGGGAGCGCGCTTCGGAAACGGTGGTGACGGTGAAATGGATCGCGCAGCGGCTGGGCATGGGCACGCCGGGGCAGTTGACGCACTTGCTATATTGGGCTTCCCGCAAAACAAAGAAGCCGGGCAAACGCAAAAGTAAAACACTGACACCTTTTTGTTATGAGCGACACTTCTCCGGAGATTATTTATATAAATGTCGCAAGTGAAGCGATTACACTAAGCCAAGCGCTTGGACATATTAGGGAGGGTAGGTTAGATCGGGCAATCGAAATGCTCGAAAGGCAGCTTGATCTGCGCGTTATGTCGCTGGGCAGGATGAAGGACAAACCTCAGCTGACTAAGAAAGAAGATCTGTTGAACACGCTACGGATTGTGCGAAAATATCGACGGCGTCATCCGCGGCGTACGGATGCAGGGACGGCCAGTATGGATAAAACATTTGTGGCTGCAGTAGCCGATGCCCAAGAGCGGGCTAAAATAATTCTTGAACAGATCGACTAGTGGAAGCCCGGCAAACGCAAAAGGAATATATGACATTACCACTGACACATTTTCAAAAAATGGCTGACAAGAAATCAAAACTGGCCGACAACAAGATAAAACCAACCCATGCCAGCGTGGAGGATTTCCTCAATGGCATCACTCCTGCACAAAAGCGCGAAGACTGCTTTGTGCTTCTGGCAATGATGAAGAAAGCCAGCAAGGAAGAGCCGGTACTGTGGAGCAATTCCTTCGTCGGTTTTGGCATCAGAAGGCACAAAAGCGCCTCCACGGGCCGCGAATCCGACTGGATGCGGATAGGCTTTGCGCCGCGCAAAACGAGCCTGTCGCTGTACTTCGGCATGAATGTGGGCGAACTGGCCGCGGCGCTTGAAAAGCTGGGCAAGCATAAGGCGGCCATGGCTTGCCTGTACGTAAATAAGCTGGCCGATATTGATCTGAAAGTGCTGAAGGGGATGATAGAAGCGGGGATGAAGCGGAAGTAAAGCGGAGGAAAGAAAGGCAAAGCCATGAAGCAAAAATTACGTTTTATAGGATTTTTACTTTTACGGATTTCCGAAAAATTCTGGCCATGAAGTTAACATGGGGTCGTCAGGTGAGGGAAGATCCGCTACACCTGACGACCCCATGTTAACTTTCACTTCCGCTTTTTTGTCTGACTTAAAAGCAAGTTCACCTCGGCGGGAATATCCAGACCCACGGGATGCCCGGCCTTGATGATTTTCCCTGTCTCGTCAATTATGTAGTCCACCGGTATGCCGCCCACTTTAAAGCTCTTTGCAGGTGGCGAGTCAAACTGGCCGTCACCGGCCCAGACGTTAAATGTGTTGGTCCAGTTGTGTTTATCCAAGTGGTCGCGAGCCTTCTTGAGGGAATCGTCAATGCTCAGAGAAACCAAGGCCACGCGGTCCTTCCAGTCCGGATTTTGTTGCGGGAGGCCCTGCAATTGAGAGAGCGGTTCCTGGCACGCGCCGCAATCGGTCGCCCAAAAATCCAGCACCACGACCTTGCCGCGCAGACCGGAGAGTTTCATTTTTTGCCCGTTGTCCAGGCGGATGAATTCGATGTCCGGCGCGGAAATACCTAACGGCAACGTGCCATGCTCTGCGCCATAGGCATCCAATTGCATCTCTGTTTCCGTTCTTTCGTCAACCACGCCCTCGGGGAATTTCACCCACGTTACCTTTCCCATGATCTTCCATCCATTTTCGGTCCGGAGGACTTCGTCGACGGCGAGGGTGTAATCTCCCGCCAGCGATTTTCCATTCCTGGCCATTTTCCGCGATTTGACAGACAACTCGACCTGAAGTCGTTCGCCCTCCAGAATTTGGCCGGATACTGAGTTGATGTTGTCGCTGATTTGAGCCTGTCTTACGGTGGCTTGCTTGACTTGGATGACCGCGTCCTTGAGATCCAGGCCGAAATCCTCCATTTGTCGCACCACGGATTGCGCCGCAGCCGTCCAGTCCGGCAGGCCATCATTCCACATTTTGTCAAATTCGGCCCGGGTCGGTTTCGAATCGGACGCCATTTGCGTTAGTTCCCACAGGCGGTTGGAATCAATCAAGGACTCCTGTTTGTAATGACTGACATCCCGCTCACGGACGAAATGAGCCAGGGCTTCACCAAGTTTAAGAAGGTCGGGGTCTTCCTGATCGGTGAGTCCCTGGAAGCGCATTTCCATCCTGGCCTCGTCAACCAACCGATCGGTGGAAGCCTTTATATACACCGAATTCGGAAAAACGCGTACCCAAAAATCCACGTTTCCGAGACAACGCCACCCCGCCGGGAACTTGAACAGGCCGCGCGCCGACACAATGACGACGAAATTGCCGGGCGCGCCGTTCGTCGCGCCGGCATCGACGCTTACAACAACCTGCGCTTTCTTACAGAGCGGCAGCCGCGCGTCTTCCGTCTTCAGACCGGGACATTGAAGCGGTCCCTTGAAAATAAATTGTGGTGGTACAACCTGCGCGGTCACGCGCCCCGTGGAAAAATCCCAATGTCCGCCATCGGCGACAGAAAGCAAGTTCCGGGCGTTTTCCTCCAAAATCTGGCGCTGGTGATCAATGGCATCCTGGATGTCCTTCAAGTCGTTCGATTTCTCAGATGCGTTTTTGGCAGCGAGAGCGGCCAACCAATCCTCCTTCGCGGGGGCGAGCGCTACCGCGAAGCGGTGGGTGTCACGCTTTTGGAACAACTCGACTACAGCCTTGCCCACCGCGGAGAAATCCTCGTTGGTTCCCACGATGAACGTTTCCGCAAATGCGTATGAGGCTGGAATAAAGCCGCAGAACCAGGCCAATGTGGCGACACAAAGAATTCTGACCATGCTGCTTCTCCTCATGTCGTTCTCTACGTCTGGATAGCCCTGATCTTGCAGGCCGTCCGGGGTGGCCGGTTTCATGGACGCCGCGTTGTGGGTCGGCTTTGTCTTTGTTGCTGTTTTAGCCATGTTGTGTGTCTGCTCGCTTGCCAAGGTGGACGCAAGCTCAAAATTCTGAAAGATAGCATGGGGTCGCAAAAAGGCCATGGTAATGACATATTTCTGTGGTGCGAAGCAGGCAGCGGCCTGGCTCGCAAGCCGACAGTGGAATATCCCGGGGTGACCTCTCACGTGGCAGCCGACGTGGGGGCTAAGATTTCTTGTGGTTCAACTTGCACGGCGGGGGAGGTGTGATAGAGTGATCAGAGTTGGTGTTGGTGCAGGAGGGGCAAACGATTGGGTTTGCAGTCCGCGCAGCGAAGGAGCGGTTCTTTGACATCCAAAAACCAGGTAATCACAAAGGCGCAGGCCGATGGGAAATGTTAACCACAAAGAACGCAGAGATCACAAAGACCGGACGGGGCGATGGAGGGAGGGGGAAGTGTTGATCTGCGATGATTGAGGTTTGGTTGGGAGCCGCACGCGTAAGTGGTTGAGTTCCCGGGTCATGACGCGTAAGGGCGTTTTGACGGAAATTGACCGCGGACCATGCGAAAGACCCGGAGCTCAAACAGGCAGATGCAGAAAGGTTGCTAATGCGAATTTGAATTGTGGTGGGGAAAATAAGGAAAACTTTTCAATGTTCGGCTTTTACCGCCTTGTACCGCAAAAAATCAGAGGGAAGGTTTTTAACGTTACGAAAACACCACAAGAGGAATGCCAACAGCCTGGGCGGGAGGTTAACCTCAGATAAACGCGGATGAACACAGATGGGGAAAAGAATATTTAACCACAAAGAACGCAGAGAACACAAAGAGGAAACGGGATGATAAACCGCGAATGCAAAGGGGACGGGACGTTCCAACGTAAGTGGTTGATTTCCCGGGTAATGGCGGGTAATGACGTTTCGACGGAGGGCAGCCGGAAGGGGAATCCGCCTCCTCGCGTTGGCTACGAGCGGGCCCTGTGTTACAACGTTAACTCGTTGCGCTATGACAACGGGCGGTGACTTTGCGACGAGATGATAAGCCGTCTGAGTGGGGCGGGCGCGGGTTGGAAGATTGCATTTTGCGGGTGAAGGCCTATTCTGCCGGGATGATAAAAATCGAAAAGCCGCCGGTGGACCCGGAGTTGAAGCGGCGGATTGATGAGTTGATTGCCTACAAAGGAGGCGGTTACAACCCGGACGCGGTTGGGGACATCATTGAAAATGCGTTGCGGTTGCTGGCGGATGTCAAGGACAGCGGCGATGTGCGGGTGATCCAGACCGCGGTGCGGGAATTGCGGTACGCGTTCAAGATGTTCGCGCCCTATGCGGCCAAGCGCAAGGTGACGATTTTTGGTTCGGCGCGCACGCTGCCGGCCAAGATGGAATATCAACAGGCGCTGGATTTGGGCCGCAAAATCGCCGAGGCGGGGTTCATGGTCATCACGGGCGCGGGCGGGGGCATCATGCAGGCCGGGCACGAGGGGGCGGGGACGGAAAACAGTTTCGGCGCCAACATCCGGCTGCCGTGGGAACAGAGCGCGAATCCCGTCATCCAGCACGACAAGAAGCTGATTACCTTCAAGTATTTCTTCACGCGGAAGCTTATTTTTGTGCGGCACTCGGACGCGATCGCGCTGTTCCCCGGCGGCTTCGGGACGATGGACGAGGGCTACGAGGCGTTGACCCTGATGCAGACGGGCAAGAGCCAGTTGATGCCGCTGGTGCTGGTGGACCGGCCCGGCGGGACGTACTGGAAGACGTGGGACAAACATGTGCGCGAACACCTGCTGCGCGACCAGTTGATTTCGCCGGACGACCTTAATCTTTATCAAATCACGGACGACACGGACCAGGCGGTGAAGATCATCACGCGGTTCTACCGCAATTTTCAATCGAGCCGGTTTGTAAAGGATTTGTTCGTCATCCGGCTGAAGCACGCGCCCCCGCCCTCCGCCCTCGAGGCGATGAACGAGGATTTTGCCGACATCATCACCGGGCCGAAAATCGAGGTGATCAAGGCCACCGCGGACGAGTTGGCGGACGGGGACGCCGTGGAACTGCCGCGGATTGCGTTTGGTTTCAACCGCCGCGATTACGGCCGGCTGCGGCAATTGATTGACGTGCTGAACGGCCTGTGACCGGGCGGCGGCGCTCAATAATTCGTCGCGGCCAGAATTTCCCGCGCGACCTTGTTTTCCTTGTCCACCTGCATGACGGCGCTGGCCCATTCGCGGGCGGTGGCGACATCATCGCTGAGCGCAAAGTAAATGCTGCGTGAAAGCGTGAGCTCGATGAGCTGCTGTTGCGAGCGGCGGTCCTTGGGGATTTTCGCCAGCAAATACTCCGAGCGCGCCAGCCAGTTGTTCGCGTCGGCCAGCGCCGCCGCGTCGCCGTCGCTGCGTCGGAGCAACAGCGAAGCCAGCGCCAGGCTGGCGGTGAAATTCGCGTCGTCCTCCCGCATGGCGAGGCGGACCTGGTCTTCGCAATTGTCCCACTGCCGCAGCTTCTCATACGCTTTCGCCAGCAGCAGATGGTTGCGGGGGGCATCATCGCGTTTCGCCTGGTCGTCGCAAAGTTCCAGCAACTCAGCGTACGCATGCGCTTGGGCGAGCGTCCCCGCCAGTGTCTCCCACGCCTGCACCCGCGCGGGGTCCAGCGCCAGCGCGCGCCGCAGGCTGGCGATGCACCGTTGCGGCTCGTGCAGTATCGGCCCCTGCAAAATGCCCAGCGCCTCGAGCGCGCCGGCGGCGAAACGCGGGTCCGGATCCTGCCCGAGATTTTCCAGCCGCGTGACCGACTCGTGCAGCGAGCGTTGTGCCCCGTCGGGCAATGAGTTCCACGTGAATTGATCCCAATCCACGCTGCCTTTTTTCGCGCAGGCCGAATAAATCTCGAACACCGCCGTCCCGGCCATGCGCCGGTAATTCCGGCCGTCCAACCGGCTGGCGCGTTGCAGGTCCGCGAGGCTTTCCCGCGAAAAACAATCCGCGAACACGTCCATGCCGTCGCTCTGACCGCCGCTCGCGAGTTGGACCTGGTTCAGCAGGAAACTCCGCAGGCACCGGTGCATCCCGCGCCGGAAATAAACCTCCGCCTCCTCCGACGCGATTGTCGCCGCGCGGTCATAACCTTCCCCCGCCTCCGCCAGTTGCTTTTGCGCCAGCGCCACCTGCGCCGGCCGCAACCGTCCCGGCTGGCTGTCCGCGGTCCCGGCGTCCGCTGCCGCCCCTTCGATCTCCCGGCGTGCCTGCGTGTCCAGAAAATGCGCCAGCGCCACCTGGCATTTCCACTCCTTGGGCGCGACATGCACGGCATGCCGCAGGACGCTTTCCGCTTCGGAAGCGCTGTGCGTTTCCTCCAACGCCCGGCCCAGGCCCGCGAGCAAGAGGCCGTTCTCCGGCTGCTGTTCCACCCGCTTCCGGTAAAACTCCGCCGCTGTGGCCCACGCCAGTTGCGAGTTCGGCCGGTCGTTGAATGTGGCGTAAAGTCCGCCCAAGCTCGCGTAGGCCTCGGCATCGCTGATTTTGCCGGTCAAATCTTTGCGCAATTCCGCGATCTTTGCCCTTGCGTCCTGCTCGCCCGTGCCCAGGAGAAAACCAAGTTCCGGGTCAAACCTCCATTCCGCCTCGAAAGCCACCGTCGGCAGCCGCACCAGCCGGCGCAACCGGTCCTTGCCCAACTCCGGGGTCACCGCCTGCGCCGTCAACGCCAGCAACAGCCACATCAACACCAATTTGACTCGCATACGCTACAATTACAGCCGCTTAACCTGTAACATTACTTTCAATTGCAAGCGAGCAATTACTGTTCCGCGCCGGTCAAAAAATGCCCGGTTTCGCCGCGCTGTCCCCGGCGCCTCGTCGCGGCAAACATTTACTCCCGGCCGGCCGCCTGTTACTCTCCCTCCGTGGCCAAACCCACCCAGATCGAACTCGCCGATGCCCGCATGGTCATCCCCATTCTCTACGAAGACCGTTCCGTCCTGGCGCTCGACAAACCCGCCGGTTGGATGCTCGCACCGGATTCCTGGGACCAGACGGGCCGCAACCTCCAGCTTGCCCTGCAATCCTCCCTCAGCGCCGGCGATTTCTGGGCACGCTCGCGCAATCTCAAATACCTCCGCTTCATCCACCGGCTCGACGCCGAAACCACCGGCATCACCCTCTTTGCCAAAAGCGCCGGCGCCCTTAACGCCTACAGCGAGCTTTTTGAGACTCGTAGCGTCGAGAAATTCTACCTCGCCGTCGTCCTCGGCGTCCCCAAACAAACCGCCTGGACCTGCAATTTCCCCATCACCCCCGAGCCGGGCGTCAAGGGCCGCATGCGCGTCATCAGTGAGGAACAGACCCCCTCCCGGCCAACGCACTCGGACGCCATCACCCGCGACGCGGAAACCCACTTCCGCGTCCTCCAAGCCACCACCACCACTGCGCTTGTCGAGGCCCAGCCCACCACGGGCCGCACGCATCAGATTCGTGTCCATCTCATGGCTGCCGGCCATCCCGTTGTGGGCGACCCTGTCTATGGCCCCGCCAAAGCCGCCGCCTCCAAGGGCCGCCAGCGTCTCGCCCTCCGCGCCGTCAGCCTCGCCTTCCGCGACCCCTTCCAGAAACGCATGGTCCGCATCCAGGCGCCCGTTGCCGATTTTCTCAGGGAATACGGGTTTAAGCCGGACGGCCCGGTCGCTCCCAGGCAACCCACTCCGCCGGCGGTAACGTGATTTTTTCATAGACCCGGGCCTTAAACTGGCGTATATAACCATTGCTTGCTATTGCCCATCTGCCTCCCTCAGCCTAACTTGCGTGCATGAAACTTTCGGCGAAAAGTGACTACGCCGCCCGTGCGGTCATCGGTCTGGCGCGGCATTATCAATCCGGCGAATCCCTTCGTGTCGAAGACCTTGCCGCCGGGCAGGGCATCCCCCCCAATTATCTCGTCCAGATTCTCATCGAGCTCAAGTCCCAGCAAATCGTCAAAAGCGTCCGTGGCAAAGAGGGCGGTTATCTCCTGGCCCGTCCGCCCGCCGAAATCACCTTCGCCGATGTCCTCCGTTGCGTCCATGGACAGGTGTTCGATTCCCCGGCGTTGAGCGACCCCCATTGCCCGCCCGAATTGCGCGCCGCGTGGAAGAAATTGCAAAAAGCCGTGGACGACACCGCCGGCGCCATCAATTTCCAAAAACTTCTCGACCAGGGCGCCGACAAGGAAAAGATGTATTACATCTGACCGTTTGCCGGCTGAAAGAAATTGCTTCTCCATTTTGTTTGCGCTATGGTTCCCCGCATTCCAATTCTTATGCGTGCGCCTCTTCTCCTTTTTGTCTTTTCCCTCGCGCTCACCGCCCGGGCCGATGTCGCCGTGCTCACCCAGCACAACGACAACAACCGCGACGGCATGAATCTCAACGAGACAATCCTCAACACCGCCAACGTCAACACCAATTCCTTTGGCCTGCTTTACACCCGGCCCGTGGACGACCAAATCTACGCCCAGCCGCTCATTATGACGAATGTCGCCATCCCCGGCCAGGGCTCGCACAACCTCCTCATCCTCTGCACGGTCAACGATTCCATCTACGCCTACGACGCCGACGATCCCACCGTCACCAATGCCTACTGGACGAGAAGCTTCATCAGCCCGCCCAAGATCGTCGCCCCCGTCAATACCGACATGACCGGCGCCTGCAGCGGCAATTACAAGGATTTCAGCGGAGGCTTCGGCATCGTTGGCACCCCGGTCATCGACCCCGCCACCGGCACGATGTATGTCGTCGTACGCACCAAGGAGTCTTCCGGAAGCATCACCAATTATGCCCAAAGCCTGCACGCCCTCGATGTCACCACAGGCCTGGATACCGCCAACAGCCCCGTTTTGATCAACGCCACCTTCCCCGGCAACAACAGCGTGGACAGCGTCGGCGGCATCATCAATTTTGACCCTTACAAACACAACCAGCGCCCCGGCCTCGTGCTCGCCAATGGCATGGTTTATATCACCTGGGCGGGGCACTGTGATTGGACGCCGTACCACGGCTGGGTCATCGGCTACAACACCAGCAACCTCCTCCAGGCCCCGCTCGTCTTTAATTCCTCGCCCAACGGCGACCAGGCCGGCATCTGGATGAGCAACCAGGGCCCCGTCGCCGACGCCGACGGCAACATCTACTTCTCCACCGGCAACGGCAGCGTGGACGCCGTCGATCTCGGCGAGGCCTTTGTCAAGCTCACCCCCGACGGCCCCAACCTGGATGTCGCCAGCTTTTTCGTTCCCACAAACTACAACTCCCTTAATGGCGGTGACCTGGACATCAGTTGCGGCGGCTTGCTCCTGATACCCAACACCTCGTTGATTCTCTCCGGCGGCAAGGCCGGCACGCTTTATCTGCTCAACAAAGACAATATGGGCGGCCTCGGCGCCGTCACCAACAACGACTTGCAGGAGTGGTCGCTGGGTGGGCATTCCATCCACGGCGGCCCGGTCTGGTGGACGGGGCCGACGAATTCTTTCGCCTACATCTGGGGGGCCTCGTCGGATCACCTCCGCCAATACCAGTTCAACACCAACACGCAAACCTTTAACACCAATACCGTGGCCCAGAGCGTCACCAAAGGCGGCAGCGGCCAGCCCGGCGGCATTCTCGCGGTCACGGCCAATGGCTCCAATGCCAACACCGGCGTCGTCTGGGCTTCGCTCAACACCACCGCGAACGCCAATCAGGCCGTCGTCGCCGGCTCGCTCCACGCCTACGACGCCCAAAACGTCAGCCGCGAATTGTGGAACTCGGACCTGCTCAGCTCCCGCGATGCCATCGGCAACTTCGCCAAATTCGTCGCCCCCACCGTCGCCAACGGCAAAGTGTACATGGCCACCTTCTCGAACCGCCTCAATGTTTACGGCCTGCTGCCGCATCCCGCGCTCTCGGTGGCCATCTCCGGTACCAGCGTCGTCCTGAGCTGGCCCGCCAACGGTTTTCCCGGTTTCACGCTGCAAACCAATGCCAATCTCGGCGCGGGCGCGTGGTCCGGCGACAACCATTCGGTCGTCACCGTCAACGGCACCAACCAGGTCACCATCCCCGCCGCCGGCGCGGCCACCTATTACCGGCTCATCCGCTGATTCTGACATTTCCACCGTCGCAAGCTCGCATTATGGCCAAAGAAATACACAGCTCCGATTGGGCGGCGTTTTGCCAGCGCATCAGCCGGCAGCGCGCCGGCGCCATGGTAAAACTCGAAGTCGCCGGGCCGGATGGCTTCAAAACCGAGCGGGCCGCGAACGCCACCCTGCAAAGCATGACCTTCGACAAAACCGACGCCTGCAGCGACGTCATCACCCTGCGTCTGCGCGACACGCATGAAATCATCCATGAGATCATTGAGCCCATTCAGATCGGGCTTCACTCATCGGGAACGGCCGACGATTTCAATTTGCTCCACATCAAGGCCGAAAGCGGCGTCACCTTCATGACCTTTCATCCCACAATCCATCCGCAAATGCTCGAAGGGCTGAAAACAAGCTGACCACCCCTGTCGGTAGCCGCACTTGTAAAAGTGCGGCTAATATTGTCCAACGCCCGGGAAACCCGGAAGGCCCTGGTTTCAACTCCACAGCAAAGGCGACATGTCGCTGCGTTTGTCAAAAGTGTGGCTGACCTGCACTTTGCTTCCCTTCAGTTCTTTCGGGCTAAAACAAGCTACATCTCCGCCTTCTCCGGCCCCAGAGGGGCCAGGGAGATTAGCCGGGGGCAGCGCCCCCGGGTAACCAAACCCAAAGTATTTCGCCCCGGCAGGGGCGATGGAAATTCACGCCCTGCCTTCGTCTGGTTTTTGGCATTGCATGTTTCCCGCCATAAATCACGCAGCTCCTTCAGAAACGATAGCCTTGTATTGCATCGCCCAACGACTAATGATTGGCGGCGCCGCATCGCTGGCGGACTTGTTGCGCCCGGCGGAAAGAAAACAAAGCCAAAAATCTGCGATTATACAGGATTTACACTCATGTTTTTGTTTAACTGGCCGTCGAAAAGACCCACGCCTTCAGAATATGCCGTTCTGGTGGTGCTTATTTCCGTGATTTTCGTGGTCTTCGGCGTCGTTGCACTCGTCATGGGTTTTCGCGCCCCGGCCGCAAAGCACGATTTGGCCCTGGCGTTGGAGTACCGTGGGGCTTGGTGCCTGGGCATCGGCGTGACGATCGCCTTTGGGTTTTGGTTGTTCCGCCGCTGGCTGGATTGAGCCGCAAAGCGGTAAACCCATTCCGCCTGCTCCTGCTCATTCCATTGTGCCACCACATTGGAATTGCCGCCGCCGGTTGTCGCCGGCAAACTCATTCGCAAACCATGCCAAAGTTTATGAGCAAAACTTTTCTCCTTCGCGTTGCATTGCTGGCCACCGCCATCCTTGCCTTGAACACCGCGCGCGCCGGCGATTCCCCCCTCGAACCCGGCTACACCAGCCTGTTCAACGGCAAAGACCTCACCGGTTGGGGCTACGGCGCCAATAATTTCGACGGCAAAACCGCCAGCGACGACGCCCGTTATTCCGCGAAGGACGGCATCCTCACCGTCCATCCGCGCAGCCCGCGACTCGTGCAGGTGCTGTGGACCACGCAAAAATTCCCCAAAAATTTCAACCTCAAGCTCGAATTCCGCGCCGCCGTGAACGCCGACAGCGGCCTCTTCCTCCGCGAGCCGCAGCTTCAGGTGCGCGACTACCTCGTGGCCGGCCCCTACAAGGAACTCAAGAAATACAAGCCGCAGGATTGGAATGAAATCGAAGTGACGGTCAAGGACAACGTGGCGCATTGTGTTTGCAACGGCGAAGTGCTCGAGGACGCCCTGCCGATTCCCGCCACCGGTCCCATCGGCCTCGAAGCCGACCGCGGTCAAATGGAATACCGCAATATCCGAATCAAGGAACTGCCCTAATTCCCAAGCAACATCTCCCTCACCTTCGCCGTCTCCCGCGTCGGTGGCTGGCACGCCGTGCCGGTGCATAAATAAACCATCGCCCCATCCCTCGCGGGCAGCGTTTTCGCGAACGGTTCCACCGCGCCCGCATTCCCCAGCACAACCTTGCCCGGCTGATACACCCCATGCACCGCTTGCAGCAACGCGCGCGTGTCCAACTGCGCGGGGTCGCCCGCGATGACCACCCGCTTCGGTTCCTCCAGCGAAAAATCCAGCGCCAGCAGCAGATAGGGCACCGCCTGCGGAAAATCCCGCATCCGCTCCGCAAACAGCCGCAGCGTGGCTTCCGCCGCTTTCTTGAAATCCGCCCGATCGGTGATCGCCGCCAGCTTGAGCAACGCCAGCGTCGCCACAGAATTGCCCGACGGCTCCGCGCCGTCATAATCCTCCTTCACCCGCAGAATCAAGTCCGCCGACCCCGCGCTCTGCCAGAACCCGCCCGCCTCCCGGTCGTAAAATCTCGCCAGCATCCCGTCCGCCAGCGCAATCGCAAAATCCAGATGCCCCGGCGCCAGCGTCGCCTCATACAACTCAATCACCCCCGCGAGCAGAAACGCGTATGCGTCCACCAATTGCACCGTGTCCCGCTCGCCGTCGCGCCAGCGATGATACAACGTCCCCGTTTTGGCGTCCCAGAGTTTGCCTTGCAGGAACGCGAGGTTCCGCTCCGCCGCCGCGCGATAACTTTCCTCGCCCAGCACCGCTGACGCCCGCGCCATCGCGCCGAGCATCAGCCCGTTCCACGACGCCAGCACCTTGTCATCCAGGTGCGGACGCACCCGTTTCGCGCGCGCCGCGAGCATTTTATCTTTCGCGGATTTCAGCAGCGTCCCATCCGCCGCGTCCAGTTTCGGCTCGACGACGCTCAACACATTCTGGTTCGGCAATGGATCTGGATCGCTGTGGTCCAAAAAATTTCCCTGCTCTGTCACCCCGAAATAACGCACCGCCACATTGAACTCCTCCACCGTCAGCAGTTGCGATAGCTCCGCGCGCGTCCAGCAATAGAACTTGCCCTCCTTGCCCTCGCTGTCCGCGTCCTCGGCGGAATAAAACCCGCCCTCCGCATGCGTCATATCGCGCAGGATGTAATTGAGAATATCGCGCGCGGTGTCCGCATGCCGTGCGTCACCGCTGACGAGCAGCGCGTCCAGATACAAATTTGCCAGTTGCGCGTTGTCATACAGCATTTTCTCGAAATGCGGCACCAGCCATTCCGCATCCACGGAATAGCGCGCGAACCCGCCGCCCAGTTGATCGTGAATTCCGCCCGCCGCCATGCGCTCGCACGTGTGCAGCACCATGCGCGTGGCTTCCTCGTCCCGGAACCGCGCGCTGCATCGCAGCAGCAGCGCCGGCTGGCTGGGTTGCGGAAATTTTGGCGCGCCGCCGAAGCCCCCGTTGCGCGGATCGTAAAACTCCTTGAGTTGCCCCGCCGCGCGTTTCAAAATCTCCTGAGTAAGCGTGAGCCCGCCGCTGGCGGTTTGCGCCGTCATTTCCTCGAGCTTGGTGTGCAACTGGCTCGCGGAAGCCGCCACGTCATTCCGCCGTGTGGCCCACAATTTTTGGATGTGCTTCAACAGATCCAGAAAACTCGGCCGGCCATGCTTCGCCTCCGGCGGAAAATACGTCCCGCCGTAAAACGGCTTCAGGTCCGGCAGCAGGAAACAATTCAGCGGCCACCCGCCCCCGCCGGTCGTGGACTGCACGAACGTCATGTAAATCTTGTCCACGTCGGGCCGTTCCTCCCGGTCCACCTTGATGCTTACAAAATGTTCGTTGAGATACGCCGCCGCTGCCGCGCTCTCAAACGACTCGCGTTCCATCACGTGGCACCAGTGGCACGTTGAGTACCCAATGCTCACAAAAATCGGCTTGTTCTCACTCCGCGCCCGGGCAAACGCCTCCTCGCCCCATGGAAACCAATCCACCGGGTTGTGCTGGTGTTGCAGCAAGTAGGGCGATTTCTCGCGCGCCAGGCGGTTCGTGGTCAGAGGCACGCCCGAACTTATCCCGCGGCCCGGACGGACGCAAAGCAAAGCTGCGCCCAATTCGTCCGCCGCTAATATATTCTGGCGGCCCGTCGCGCTTTGAATTACTTAATAACCCAATGCCCTGTTCGCCTGATGAAAAAAATCGCCGTTAATTTGTTCTGGTTCGCGCTGGCCATCGCCGGGGCCTGGGCCTTCTTCACGCTGGCGGAACATCGCGGCGATAAAATCAATTCGGTTTACATCCTCATCGCCGCGCTTTGCTCCTACGCCATCGGCTACCGCTTTTATTCCAAGTGGCTCGCGGCCCGCGTGCTCGTCCTGAATGACCGGCGCGCGACGCCCTGCGAAGTCCACGATGACGGCCGCGACTTCGTCAAAACGAATAAATGGATCGTCTTCGGCCATCATTTCGCCGCCATCTCCGGGCCGGGGCCGCTGGTCGGACCGGTGCTCGCCGCGCAATTCGGCTATCTGCCGGGCACGCTGTGGATCCTCATCGGCGTCGTGCTGGGCGGCGCGGTACAGGACTTCGTCGTGCTCTTCGCCTCCATGCGGCGCGGCGGGAAATCGCTCGGCCAGATGGTCCGGGAGGAGTTGAATTCCGCCGCGGGAATGCTCGCGCTGGTGGCCATCCTCGCCATTATGGTTATTTTGCTGGCGGTGCTGGGGCTGGTCGTGGTCAAGGCGCTGGAGGAAAGCCCCTGGGGCGTGTTCACTGTCGGCGCGACGATTCCCATCGCGATGATCATGGGCGGCTACCTGCGTTTTGTCCGCATCGGCAAAGTGCTGGAGGCCTCCGTTCTGGGCGTGGTTTTGCTTCTGCTGGCCGTATGGGGCGGGCAATTCGTGAACGGCCACGCAAAGTTCGCCACCGCCTTTACCTTCGGCCAGGAGCACCTCGCCTGGACCATCATTCTGTATGGCCTTGCGGCCAGTGTGCTGCCCGTCTGGCTGCTGCTCGCCCCGCGCGATTATCTGAGCACCTTCATGAAACTGGCCACCATCTTCGCACTGGCGCTCGGTGTGGTTTTCATCCTTCCCGATTTGCGGATGCCCGCTTTGACGAAATTCGTGGACGGCTCCGGCCTGGTGGTGGCGGGCAAAGTGTTCCCGTTTTGTTTCATCACCATCGCCTGCGGCTCCATCTCCGGCTTTCACACTTTGATTGCCAGCGGCACCACGCCGAAAATCATTACGCGCGAGAGTCACGCGCGGCAGATTGGTTACGGCGCGATG
>Ga0206996_1142_pt1 | contig 15371 bp, 17 predicted proteins | sample Alteio_BWMinCont_2_FD_153467 | JGI IMG/M metagenome (GOLD analysis project Ga0206996, IMG submission 153467) | Enriched cells from forest soil in Barre Woods Harvard Forest LTER site, Petersham, Massachusetts, United States -... | ecosystem: Environmental > Terrestrial > Soil > Temperate forest >...
CGTTCTCGGAACTTTCGAGAGCGCTGTGGTGCCTTATCTTAACTCCAACAATATTTTCAACTCTTTAGAAATTCAAGGAGCGAGGAGATTTAATATTGGAAAAGCTTCGCAACTTCAAATCTATCTTGGAGTTCTTATAAATCAGGTTCCCGACGTCGCCGTCGATCAACAAGGGAATTTTTATCAAAGAATCGATACCACCATAGGACCTTCCCTTCAACTTGCCTATTTCATGGGGCTGACACGAGATTGGGGTTTAAAGTTCTCGCCTCGAATTTCACCGACGGTGACGGGTTCAGATCCTAATGGAAGGGACATCAGAACTAAGATGGACGGAGAACTTTCATTGGAGTTAATGAAAAACATCTCACCTAATTTTATCGCGGGCCTCGAAGCTTTTTATCGGTATCAGGCCGCCGTTTATGGAAGTAATATTCAGAATTTCGGAAACAATTCAAACTATAATTACGACAACTACATTGCTCTAACGACTACAGGTTTATTTTTAACTGCTCAGTTTGGATTTTAACTTTTTCTCCATTAGAGAAATTTCTTCTGATATGCCTCTGACCCTAAGATTGACTCCGTCGTCGGCGTAGTCTTCAGAGAGAACTCGCATCCTTGATCTGATTTCTCCAATCATCCCCTCTGCGAGGTAGGGAACAAAAATAACCTTTTCAGTCATGCCTTGTTCAAAAAAACCTATTATATTCTCAGAAAGATTTTTAATGTCCCTGGGAGAATGGGTCGAAATAAAGAGGGCTTTTGTAAATTCTTTCTCCAATGCTTTAAGTTCTTCAGAAGAAAGGAGGTCCTTTTTGTTTAAAACAAGAATATTGGGGATTTCTCCGGCCCCCACTTCACTTAGGACTTTCTTTGTTACTTCGAGTTGAGAACGAAAAGCGGGGTCAGATGCATCAACTACGTAAACGAGCAGCGATGCATTGGTGGCCTCGTCGAGAGTTGACTTAAATGAGGCGACTAGATCGTGGGGCAATTTTTTTATAAAACCTACAGTATCAGAAACTAAGATCTTTGGCCGAGTTTCTGGGTAGAGCGGCCTGATGGTTGTGTCTAAGGTTGCAAAAAGCTGGTCAGCGACAAGAACCGCCGTTCCGGTCAACGCTCTCATTAAAGATGATTTCCCGGCGTTGGTGTATCCAACCAGAGCTACGGTGGCCTCTTTTTGTCTCCTTGCCCTTCTTATATTATGTTCGTTGTTTATGGTTTCGAGTTCGGCCTTTAGCTCTTTGAGGCGATCACGAATTCGTCTTTTGTCCAGTTCCGTTGCGCTTTCTCCCGCGCCTTTGGCTCCGATTCCCCCAGCTCTTCGATCTTCTCCGCCTGCGCTTGCTTCTCGTATTCTTGGAGCCACGTAATTCAGCCTCGCAATTTCGACTTGAAGTTTTGCCGCGCGAGTTTTTGCGTGACGGCTAAAAATTTCGATTATGACCCCCGTCCGATCAAGGACGGCTACCCCAACGGCAGTCTCAACGTTTCTAATCTGCGAGGGTGAAAGATCGTGATCGACGATGACAATTTGAGCACGTTTTGAACTCTTGGGAGGGGCCTGTTGAATTTCAGTGACGAGCTCTTCTTTACTTTCTCTTTTGAGTTGAGCTTTAGTTTTTATTCTTTTGAAAGTGGGAGCGACCTTCCCCGATCCCCCGGTGAGCTGCGCTAATTCAAGGAGCTTACCTTCTCCCAACAAGGTCGGGCTTTTATCTGAATCTCTTTTTTGCGTCACTTGTCCTATGACCTCGAAGCCAAGGGTATCCACAAGTCTTGAGAGTTCAAGAAGAGAGCCCTGAAGTTCTTCTGGTGTTGTTTTGGGAAGTTGAATTCCGACGAGGACGGCGTTTTGTTTCATGAAGATTATGTTCTCATTTTGTTTGAGCTGTAGCTAGTGCTGAGAGGACCAGACGCGGTCGGGCCGTGGCCTTACGCCCTAGCCTTAATACCAGCGGTAGATGGGACCGTAGACGGGGCCGTAAATAACGGGATAAGGCTGATAGAAAGGTGGGGGATAAGAAATAGGGTAAGAGCTTGGATAGTACCCTGCTGAACCGGCGCCTCCGTTAGCGCAATAAATTTGTGGAACTTGAATTCCTCCCTGGGTGCAGGCGCCATTTATAACTTGGTAACCCGTTCCGGTATTGGCTCCGTTGCAACTTATAGCGACTCCCGTTGAGGAGTAGCAATAACCATTGGTGGAAGTGGAGACCACCGGCTGACCGGAGTTGTTGTTTGAAGAACTGCCTCCGCAGCCGCTTAAATTAAAGCTCGCCAGTGTTAAAATAATCAAAAATAGTTTATTGAATCGCATACTCATCAGGTTCCCACGAAAGCATTTTTTGTGCCGGGGCAAACCCCAATCCAAATTGAATTTGCACCTAAAGGGTGCCAAAAATTTCCAAAAAGTGCCCTTTTTTCGTTACAAACAGGTCACGGGCTGCATATTTTGGGTGTACATATAGGGGTTTCCCTGCCTGCAATTATCTTGGGCTCCAGATCCATAGCAAGTGCCCATAGAGTTGGGCATTGAAGCGCAATTCTGGGGTCCGTTGGGGCAGTAATAATAGGTTCCTTGGCAAACCTGCGAAGGTCCCGCGCCTGTCAGACCATTTTGCTGGCAATAACTTTGAGGCATAATTTGGCCTCCCGATGAAGTACATCCATTAGCTGTCATGTAATAGGGGTTGCTCGGGTTGTTAGAACTATTACTTCCGCAAGCTACCTGTAAGAGTAATGCGGGAACGATTATAAGCAGTCTATAAACCTTCATATTTTTCTCCTTCTCCTGGCTTTTAATATGAGCAACGAGAAGGCCACTTCTTTGGGCACGTGTAAGTTATCTAATTCTCTAAGGATCAGGGGGTAGAAGAGCCCTTAGGGGTAGTGTCTAACTTTTTGAACGGGACGCAAACTGTCACTTTTCATATAGATTTGCCGGTTATGGAAATTGGGTACGACTCTTTATGATGCTGTGTGGATTTATAGGCAAAGGCTTCAGGCAACGGCCATCGGTTTGGGAAGTCAGGGTGGGGGCGGTTGATTCACCATGATGAGCTTTACCTTTAAGTCGTTAAGATCTCCTTGTTTTAGAGCAAAGGGATTTATTGGCTAGATACGATAAACTTGGAGCTTCACTTTATAGATTGCATAGATTCACCCTGAACCCAGACTGATCCCCTGACCTGATCCCAGCTTACCTGAAGCCTTAAACCTGGGAACAGGTCCTTCCCTATTCGTTCCACACAAAATCATATAGATTTGCCGGTTGAAGTTAGCCGCAATATTAGAAAAAGATGGTCCACCTTTTGATCATTTTCTAAAGTGTAGACAGTTATTTCATTTTATCTCCAAAAGACGAAGCTTTAGGGAGGAGATGGGTGGCTTCCTCCTTGCATATTTTGACCCTTGGTTAGGGGAAGTATGTTGGGAATTAAAAGTTATGGGTATCGGGGTTCAGTTATTGCCATAGGCTTAAACCTTGTTGTTTTCCAAGGTTGCACTTCTGGCGAATCAGTAAACGGGACTAAAGATTCAATATCTCAAATAAATTTGTCGACGGGTACGGGGGTCGCTGTAATAAGTCCGACACAAAACCAAAATGTGAATACATCGTTTTTGTTGAAGGCTCAATCGACCAATTGCCAGGGCCAGCCCGTGGCAACGATGTCTTATTCTATCAACAATGGCGGTCTGGGCCCTATAGTGAATGGCACCGCCATGAAAGTGATTGTCAACGCTTCGCCCGGCGCAGAGCAAATTCTTCATGTCAAATCTTGGGGTAACCGAGGAGCCGGTTGTTACGCAGATGTCGCAATCACCGTGGAGTCTTGGCCTGTAAGCATTCCGGCAGGGGCGGCATCATATCTAAATCTTCAACAAGAGTCCGGATGGTCATTAGATGCAAGCAGCTCAATAAGTCCAAATCCGCCTGCGGTTTATACCATCAATCAATCGGGCTCGCCGATTGTGATGACTCTCAATACTGTTGGCAGATCCGGCCTGTACACCGGTTGGATGGCAAAGAAAAACATTAGCACCTCCGGGCAACTCCATATGCTTGTAAGCGCAACCTACACCTTCAATTCCGTTAGCGGCATTCAAGCGTGGGAGGTCGGTAGACGTGCGACAAATGCAAACGGAGTTACAGACAATGGCCAGACTCAGTTAGTTCCTATAAGTGGTGGTCTTCTAGAGTTCGATATCGTTCCTTCTGCATCAGGCGGATGGAAAGATACCGGATGCCGATTTCCGATGTTCGTTAAGGGAATAACTTATGACGAGGAACTTTATTATATCAATGATGCAAGCGGCGCCTTGTCTCTGATGTACGTGAGCCTGAACGGTACTGTTTGTACAATTCCATCAGGTCTTCAGTCCATTGCCGGATTAGCCCAAGGGTGGGCGCCCAATACCGCTGTGATGGCTTTTCAGCCAGATGCCAATCCGTCGGCGACGGCCTACCAAGCCGTGGTTAAAATGAGCCCATGGATGTGGTGATTCCCAAGCGGCGGAGAAGCGACCGACCCATGGCTTCGGCCGTGACCTCGTCGACCAAAACTACCTTTTGATCTTTGAGGGGGCGTAGTTTTCTTAGCTCTTTAAAAAGTCAGCAAAATCTTGGGGTAACCGAGGAGTCTGTTGTTACGCAGATGTCGCAATCACCGTGGAGTCTTGGCATTGGCAAAATGGTATTTTTTCATAATTTTTGATTGTTCTGGTATCCTTGACCATATGGCTAAAAATGCTTTTGGTTTGCTATTTCTGATCTTGACAATGGGCTTGTCTGCGGGTTCTTACGAAAACAATACCTCGAATTATTGTCAAAACGTAATGAGTTTATTTAAACCGCTGAGAGTAGCTCAGCAAATTCAGGCGCATAAAAAATCTTTGTTGGAAGGATACCGACTTCCGCTTCGATACATGCAAGGTTACTACATCAGAAGAATCGAACCTTATCTGTCAAAACCGACTTATTCAACCGTTGAAAATCCTGATGTCCTCTATCGAGGTGTTTTCATCAGTATCGACGAGCTGACCGAATTGCTAGTGCATGGCCATGAAGTCAGTAAAGTTCAATGGACTGCTGTTGGGGGACAAGGGATCTCATTATCTTCGAGTATTGAGGAGGCCAAGACGTACATATTTCATTCAGCGGATAATCGCCCCGATGGGCTCGGAGTTCTATTTAAATTTAAAAAAACCAACTACATGACTCTTGTGGCTGATCCTCAGACAAATCCTACGAATACGATCTTCAAATCTTATCAGGACATCCCGTCTAGAGATGTCGTTGGAGTTTCCCTGTGGGGCGAATATGGTTTTGAAAATATACAAGAGATTTTAATAAAAGTTGAGGCCAAGCAGATTGTTCCAAACTCTATCTGGACCTCAAAGTTTGATAAGAGTCCTTTTTGAAAGCCCGAGACACTGTTATTGACACCTGCATTTTGTGAGAAATCAAATCTGAAATTCTAGTGGTTCCCCCACTTAGACCTGGAATGCTGTTTTGAACTTTTTTGCCATCGATGAGACCCGTGGCCTCGGCCGTGACCTCGTCGACCAAAACTACCTTTTGATCTTTGGGGGGCAGAGAGAGGCGGAGGGGGCGTAGTTTTCTTAGCCTCTTCAAAGAGTTCTTTAAAAGTCAGCATTAGAAATTTGCTGACGATATCTTCGCGGCTCATGGTGGCGATCTCTCGCTTCCAATTCTCATCTACAAGTTCTTTAGCTTTAGAAAAATCCTTTTGATTCTGAAAACGGATGAAAATTTCGGAGATCTTTTTAGTTCCCACTTCTTTGCGGGTCGGGAGAACTCCCTCCTTCATCTTGCTTCTCGTCATCCGCTCAATTTGAGAGATGAGAGCGCGATTAGCGGGAGTCACTAGGCTTAGAGCAAGGCCTGCCTTTCCACTTCGGGCGGTTCGGCCAATGCGATGAACGTAAGACTCTAACTCTCTAGGGATGGAGTGGTTTATGACGTGGGTAACGTCCTTTACGTCTAAGCCCCTTGAGGCAACATCGGTGCAAATTAAAATAGTTATTTTGCGGTCACGAAAATCGTTTAGAGTTCTTTCTCGATGTCTTTGATCTTTGTCGCCATGGAGAAAGTCGACTTTATACCCACGCTCCGAGAGATACTTGGTGATATCGTTAACCGTAGTTCTGGTCTGACAAAAAACGATGCCATAGAAGTCCTGAGCTGCATCAATAAGCTTAGCCAGCACCTCGCGTTTATTTGATTCTTTGGTCACGTAGTAAACTTGCTCAACCGTGCTCGATAAAACTTCGTTGCGATTCACTTGCACTTGAACTGGATTTTTTAAATAAAGATCGGCTACCCGTCTGACTTCTCGATCCATCGTTGCCGAAAAAAGCCAGGTGTGAGTTTTTTCCCTCGAAACATTCTTAAGAATTGTTTCAAGATCCTCTTTGAAGCCCATGGAGATCATCTCATCGGCTTCATCAAGAATGACTGTTCTGACATTTCTTAAATTGAGGGTTCCTCGTGTGAGATGGTCGATCATCCGACCTGGAGTTCCAACAACGATCGAGGCTCCCGCCTTTAATCCCCGAACCTGCTCTCCGAAGCTTGCTCCGCCGTAAATGGCCACGGCCTTTATTCCACTGAACTTACCCAAAAGATTAATTTGGCCAGAAACTTGAAGGGCTAATTCACGAGTGGGGCAAAGGATGAGCCCTTGGACACCTTCTTGAGAGGGATCTATTTTCTCAAGGAGCGGAATTCCAAAGGCAGCGGTTTTACCTGTACCAGTGGCTGCAAGCCCAATAAAATCTGTGGGCGCGCCCAAGAGTACGGGTAATGTCTGAGCTTGAACCGCTGTCGGTTTCTCGTATCCCAGTTCCTTTATGGCTTGTAGCAACGGGGGACTCAGGGGGGGGGCTAAGAATTAATTCACTAAAGGATTTCAAAACTTCTCACTTCTGAAAGAACGTAAAAAATAGTTTATAGCACACTTTTAGCAAAAAAAGGGGTTTATTCCAGTTCAGCCCAACGATTGTAAAGTTTGTCTAAAGTTGCCTGTAGTTCGGCCATTCTTACTGTAATTTTTGTTAGTTGGGAGGCATCTGAGAGGTTTTCAGGCTTTAAACTTTCGAACGTGAGAAGACTTAACTCTTTTTCTAGATCATTTATGTTTTCTTCCATCGAATCCCACTCCCTTTGCTCCTTGAAACTAAGCTTTCTTTTTTTCTTAGAGGGTTGGATGGGGTCCATGGGTTCTAATGGGCTTGTAATTTCTGTATTGTTTTTTTCGGACTTCGGCCAAGATTTTTGATTCTCGTACCAGGCCTCCCACTGATCTAGTCCCACCAAAGGTTCAAGAGCCTTTCGACCTTTTGAGTCTTGGCCGAAAGCAAGAAGCATATTTGAAACGTGATCCATAAAGTACCGGTCATGGGTAACTAGAATGACTGCGCCATTAAATTCCTGAAGCACTTCTTCGAGCACTTCCAGGGTTGCCATATCAAGATCATTAGTGGGTTCATCGAGAACGAGGACATTGGCTTTTTTCAGCATCAGTTTGGCTAAAAGAAGGCGGCTTTGCTCTCCGCCCGATAATTTTCCCACCGCCAAGCCCATTTGCTCGTAACTGAACAAGAATCTTGCAAGATAACTTTTGATATGAACCTTACTTCCTTGAAAATCGACATAATCTCCTTTGGGAAGAATAGTGTTCTGTACCGAAATCTTAGGGTCCAGCTCATTTCTATTTTGTTCAAAGTAGGCCACTTCAATGCGCTCGGCGTGAAAGACTTCTCCAGAATCTGGCTTCTCGACTCCCATAAGCAGCCTAATGAGGGTGGATTTTCCGCATCCATTCTTACCAATCAATCCAATTCGGCTTCGAGGCGTAATAAGAAGGGATGTGGACGGAACAACAACCTCGCCATCATAAGTCTTAGAGATGTTTTTGGCTTCTATGAGCTTTTTTGGATTTTTTTCTAAACCCTGAAAGTTTAAGCGAACTGTAGGTTTCTGATTTCGCTCGTGGAGCTCTTCGACTTCCTTTTTTAGGTCATGGGTTCCTTTTATTCTGGCTTGCTGTTTTGTCTGTCGTGCCTTTGCGCCTCTTCTTAACCACTCCGTTTCGCGCCTCAGAGTATTCTTAAGCTTGGTCTCATGGAGTTTTTGAGTGGTCATGAGGTCACGTTTAGTTTCTAAATAAGTGGCAAAGTCGCCCCTCACACTGAGTAGCCCCCCTAAATTTCTACGATCGAGTTCTAAAATACGATTAGCAATCCGTTGGAGAAAAAGTCTGTCGTGAGTGATCGTCAAAGTGGCAAAGGACGAATGGGCTAGTAACTCCTCAAGCCAGAGGATACTTTCAATATCTAGATGATTGGTCGGCTCATCGAGAAGGAGAAGGTCAGGATCTTTAAAAAGGGCCCTCGCTAGAGCAACTCGCTTTTTCCAACCCCCAGATAGATTCTCGATTGGCGTTTGGGGTGACACTCCAAACTGATCCCCCAGTGAGAGTTTAGACATAATTTCTTGAGTTCTGGCTACAAACTCCCAGTCATGTGCAGTCTCTGTGGGAGCAAGCATCGCTGCATCCGTGACGGCCGACTCAACTGTGGCGTTAGGCTTAAACGTGGGAACTTGTTCCAAATAGCTTATTTTTAATCCCCTCTGAATGGATAAAGTCCCTTCGTCATAGGGTGTAGTTCCAGCCAAAATTTTCAGAAGGGTTGATTTTCCCGCTCCATTGGGTCCGATAAGGCCAATTCGTTCGCCATTTTCAATGGAGAAGGTGATTTTTTCAAAGAGCGGAGTCGCAGTGAACGATTTACTAAGAGTGTGAGCATTGATGAGAATGGCCATGGTCTCTTCTATCAATTGAGGCTTAGAGACTCAAGGCCATCCTCTCTGGAAACCAACTTAGAACAGATTTTCGATAGCCTCATCTAGTGACTTCGATTTAGCAACGTGCCTGGCTTGAGCCTCGATCACGGCTTGTTCTTCAATAGAGGCTGGAAGGCGAGACTTCGAGTCCGATTCAGTGAAATTGATGGCAACGTGTTTGTATTTTTGAACTTCCTTAGCAAAGGCTAGGTTTGAGAAGGGAACCATTAAAAGCGTTATAGAAACTAATAAAATGTTTTTCATAACGTACTCCTAAACGGCCAACAGTTAAACATTTTTGATTTCACTTAACCTATCGGGAAAACGCTCCTGGACTTTAGTCTAATTAGAAAAAAACCGTCATTTTCCGAAACAATTTTCTAAAAATTATTCAGCTGTCGATAAGTTCGACATATTTCCGCTAAATAAGGGGGCCCAACACTCGCCCTATCCCTTCTGTAAGATCCGTAATAAAACTACTCGCTCCAATGCCCCTTTGGGATTCAGTGGTTCTTTCTTCAAACCATTTTTTTAAACCTTCAATTTCTTTTTGAGCATAAACCACGGCCCCAACTTCAAAATTATAGAGCAAACTTCTCATGTCAAAATTCGCAGATCCAATGATGGCGTAGTCGTTGTCGATCAAGAAGGCCTTAGCGTGGAGCATTTGAGGATAAAAATAAATTTTTGCACCACACTGGCTGAGTTCTCTAATATAACTTCCCCGGGCTAAGTCCGCCATGAAGTGATTTGATTTCTTTGGAATGAGCAGCGATACCTCACATCCTCTTCTTGCCGCGAGTTGAAGGGCCTTGGCAAGGGACTCATCGGGAATAAAGTAAGGCGTGGCAATCCAAATCTTTTGTTCTGCTTTGAATATGAGTGTCAGAAGAGCGTCGTAAAGGGTATCTCCTGAAACGTCGGGTCCGCTGGCCACAATTTGAACTTTATTTTCCATTGGCGAACTCCCAGTCTTTTTTGAAGATCAGGTCTAGGTCCAATGCTGAGCTTCCCTCTAAGCTCAGTCCCAGGTCGACCCACCGCTGGCTATCGCTTGTGGGTCCCATATATTCTTGAGCTATATTCATGCCACCAATAATGGCTTTCGAGGAGTCCACCACCAGAATTTTACGGTGGTTTCTAAGATTGGATCGCCCCTTAAATGGAATATGTAATAGGGGCATGAAGTAGGCGACTTGGCCTCCGGCTTTTTTAAGATCCAGTAATGAAGGGTTTCGAACCCATATGGCACCCAGAGAGTCCAACAGGAGTTTGACGGATACACCCTGCTTTGCTTTTACCGTCAATATTTTGAGGATTTCACGACCGACTTCATCATTTGCGAATATAAAAGTCGTGAGGTGAATGTTCTCCTGAGCAGAGGTTATAATTTCCGTAATTTTTTCATAAGCATCTTGGCCATTTAAGATTAGAGAAAGCTTTGAGTTGGTCCTCGGAGGAGGCGCACCCAATCGTCCTAATAAGGTTTCAATATCAGGTTGAGCTGGAAGGGAATCACCTTGAACCTGAAAGAGGCGACTTTTTTTACTAAAACGACTCGGAAATTTTCTATCCGTAAGGAAAATATAGAGAGGTATTCCGATGTACGGAACGACGGCGATGAAAAATAGCCAAGCCAAAGTGTTGCCGGGCGGTCGTTTAGATCGCAATATAAAAGAAACAAAAATAATAGTGAGAACAAAATTGGCTATGGAGAGAAAATGATTTGAAATCATGTTTTAGGCGGCGTCTTTTTCATAAGTGGGGGCAAAAACAAATCCTTTAACCGAGTTAATATCCGTAAGCCCAGAGTAAACATCCATCAATAGGTTTTCGGCTAAAGTTTTAAATCCTTTTGTCCGCGTGAGTTCGTAGATTTCTTGACGAGAGGCCCCCGTATTGATCAAGTCCGAAAGCTCTCCATCCACCACAAAAAGTTCAAAAACGGCCATTCTGCCGGCAAACCCAGCGATACAATTCTCGCACCACGGGCCTGCTTTGTAGAGCGTTGTTTTGGTCGGAGGTCTAAGTATTTTTTAAGTCCGGCCAAAACTTTGAGCCTTCCACGACTTCCTTGTAAAGTGGCGCTAAAAATGGGGCCCATACAACTTGGAGCTTTCCATGGGTACGAAAACGGATGGAGATAGGGCTCAGGGATTGCCTCTAAGGCGTGGTTCACCCCCAGGTGAAGATCGCTAGCCTGCATTTTAAGGGCTGAAGCAATAAGATAGTCAGTTGCTTGAGCCGCATTTGTGGGGCGACCCGCTATGAATTGCAGGGTGTGTGCTTGATTTCCCATGCCGTCTTGATCGGGTTTTAGACCGCGAAAATTGAAAATATTATGTGGAGTTTTGATCACGGGGTTGTGGTAAAAAGGGACCATGGGCCAGTCGTCCTCTACCTACTTTTATTCTCCGGTTGATCCGAAGCAAATATCCCGAGAAAGGGCAAAAGCTAAGGAATTAAGGCAAACGCAGTGGTGGAAGCAGCTTCTGGCCCAAGGTCTCTGCTATTACTGCCACAAGAAATTTTCTGGTGGAGAAATGACGATGGATCATATCCTTCCTTTGGGACGCGGTGGACGCTCTACGAAAGGCAATATTGTTACTGCCTGTAAGAGCTGTAATACGGCTAAAGCCCATAAAACCCCAGCAGAGCAGTTGCTTGAGTCTCTAAAGAAGACTTAAGCTTCATTCCGTTTTGACCGACTAAACTATTAATGAAAAGATTTGTGATTTTTCTTTTTGTCGGGACTATCTTCACCCAAGTTTCATTCGCCGAGGATTGTTTCATGATCAAGCCTGGTCAGAAACTCAATGCTGACTCATGCGGTCCGATCGGGGGGCTGGTTAGTATTAAAGATTGCGCCACAGGGGTAATTTTAAAAACCCTCTCAGCGACCTTAGGAGTAGATTGCTTAGGGTCCCCTGTGAAAATAAAACTTCTGTACAATGACCAAATGCTCGTGGGAGAGCTCACTCAAGATGGTGATAGTTCAGATTTGATTATCTCAAAGACATATTTTGAGGATCGTTCCCGAGAGCCAGCTCAGTCGAAACCGCGAGTTGAAAGAAACTATACGTGTTTTACGATGAGGCCCATTGAGGCTATTAATCCCAGGACCTGTGAACCCGTAAGAGCCCAGATCCAGTTCCTAGATTGTGGCTCTCACAAGCCCTTTGGCGGCCGTTTGGAAGTGACCACTCACTACTCCTGTAATCAAAGTAATCCAGAATTAAAGTACTGGTACAAAAAAATGATGCTCGTCGGAAGTTTAAAGAAAACCCCTCACGGGCTAAAGGTCGCTAAGACCTACGCCCTCATTTATCCATCGATCTATGGGGTGTATAATGATCGCCAGACAAGCTCTGTTGGGGGTGATCATCAATGACAATTCCCATTTTGGCACCAAAGGACCAACGAACATTCGGGGAATTTTCTGGAAAAAACAATCATAATTGCTTATTCTCTTACCGATGAAAAAAATTGATTGGACCACGACGCTTTTTCTCTTTTTAACTCCTCTTGCCGCTTTAATTTTTGTTCCTATTTATTTGTATAAAGAGGGATGGCACTGGTCTTTGTTTTTCTTATTCGTAACTTTGTGGGCTGTAACCGAACTTTCTGTAACGGCAGGCTACCATCGATATCTTTCTCACAGGAGTTATAACGCCAGCACCTTAATGAAGGTTTTTTATCTTCTTTTCGGAGCAGGAGCTTTTCAAGCGAGTGCGTTAAAGTGGGGAACGGACCATCGACGACACCATCGCTTTGTCGATACGGATAAAGATCCTTATAATATTCAGCGGGGTTTTTGGTACGCCCACATGGGCTGGCTTCTTTTAAAAGACGAAGAAATTTATAAGGATGATTTCGCTCCTGACTTAAAGAATGATCGCCTTGTCTATTTGCAACACAAATACTATGTACCTATTGCCATTATAATGGGCTTTGGACTTCCGGTTTTGATTGGGTCTTTCATGGGGATGCCGTGGGGTGGATTTATTTTCGGCGGGGTCCTTCGTATAGTGATCTCTCATCATTGCACGTTTTTTATAAACTCTTTGTGTCATACCCTGGGCAAACAACCTTATAGTGATGCTCATTCTGCGAGGGATAGTGTTGTTATGGCGGTCCTCACTTTCGGAGAGGGTTATCATAATTTTCACCATGAATTTCAGATTGATTATAGAAATGGGGTAAGGTGGTACCACTGGGATCCAACGAAATGGTTTATCCAAGTTGGAGCGCTACTGGGTCAGGCTACGAAGCTAAAAAAAGTTTCTCGTGAGGCCATAGTTAAAGCGACAGTTCTTCAAGACGCAAAGATATTGAGTGAGCGAGGTTTTGAAGTGACCCGGTTGGAAGAGCTCAAAGCAAAAGTGCTGCAAGCCCAAGATGATTTGCGTAAGTTGCGCCAGGATTGGCTTCAGTTTAAAGAAGAATTCAAGAAAAACTCCCAAGATAGATTTCATCAATTAAAGGCAGATCTTCAGGTGAGACGAATCGAATTTAGAAATTCTCATGCTCAATGGAAGGCTTATGTCAAAACGATGAATGCGATACCCGTGCCGGTAGCCGTTCAGCGCCGTTAAGCCGCCTCTTTCTTATCGCTTGCTGGCTTTGCCAACAATTCTTGGCTCCGGACTTTTAAAGCCTGCCAGCAGTCAGGAATATTGTTAAAAAGCTCCGAATCTCTTAAAACTCCGGCCTGAAGGAGGGCGCTTTTTAATTCCGGTCTCAGGCTACACACCGTGAGAAGTTTTCCGGACTTTCTGACCGATGTCTGAAGTTTAGTCCATGCCGAGTGAGCCCCAGGCAAAAACTGGGTGATGTCCCTAAAGCTAAAAATGACTGAGGTCTGTGGTTTTTCAACAATGAAGTTGGCTAAAGATTCGAGTTCACTTACTTCTTGAGATCGAACTTGTCCGAAAAGAAGAATAATTATTGTATTTTCTTTTTCGCCAGTTACGAATTTAAACTCTTGCCCAGCCGGTACGGTACCCATAAATTACCTTTCTTAATAAACGTTCCGCGTTAAATGCTGATCGGTAAAACACGTACAAACTTTAACAAAACTTTCCCGATCGGTAAGTCATTAAATACTATAATAAATACAATTACTTAGATCTGAATCAAAATGCAATAGAACTTCGGGGGCGTTTCTGGTACCGCTATAGTCGGCCTCGTTAGGCCACCGGAATTTTTATATGAGGAGGTTCCAATGTTACCCACCAAAGGCTATGCCGCTAAGAGTGCTTCGTCAGTTTTGGCCCCTTTCCAATTTGAAAGAAGAGACCTCAGAGATGACGATATCCTTATAGAAATAGATTACTGCGGAGTCTGTCATTCCGATATCCACCAAGCGCGAGACGAATGGGGAGGCTCAATTTACCCGATGGTCCCTGGTCATGAAATTGTGGGTCCCATAACCAAGGTCGGTAAATCGGTTAAAGGATTTAAAGTAGGGGATTTGGCTGGAGTGGGCTGTATCGTCAACTCTTGTCGAGAGTGTCATAACTGTGAGGAGGGCGAAGAACAGTTCTGCGAAAAGGGGATGGTTGGAACTTATAATTCAAGGGATCGCGATAATTCCATAACCTACGGAGGCTACTCTTCACAAATTGTTGTGGATCAAAAATATGCTCTAAAGATTTCCCCTAAACTTCCCCTCGAAAAAGTAGCTCCTCTCCTTTGCGCTGGAATTACCACCTATTCCCCCCTTAAACATTGGAAAGTCAAAAAAGGAGATTCCGTTGGAATTGTGGGTTTAGGAGGATTGGGACACATGGGGGTGAAACTAGCTGCTTCAATGGGCGCAGAAGTGACTGTATTTAGCACGTCAAAATCCAAAGAAAAAGATGCTCTAAGACTAGGCGCAAATCATTTTGCTGTAACGACTGATCCGACAACCTTTGAGAAACTCCAAGGTAAATTCGATTTTATTCTTGATTCGGTTTCAGCTCCCCATGATTTAAATTTGTATTTAGGTTGCCTAAAAACTAATGGGGCTATGGTTATCGTGGGAGTTCCTCCTGCGGCTGCCCCAGTGAATGCTTTCTCTCTAATAATGAATCGCCGTCAATTGGCGGGGTCCCTTATTGGAGGGATTCGAGAAACCCAAGAAATGCTCGATTATTGTGCGGATAAAAATATTACTTCTGATGTAGAAGTGATTCCGATCAAAGATATCAATACGGCGTATGAAAGAATGGTCAAAGGCGATGTTCGATATCGCTTCGTTATAGACATGAAGACCCTTTAAAGGTACCAGCTTACTTTGGGTTGTACGCCGCGTTACCATAAGTAAGCCCTATCGGGGCAAGGCTGTACCGGCCGCCTGGTACCTTTTGGTTGGGGGGGCTTTGAATATATTTGAGTTTAATTCGAAGGTTCCTTTTCCCTTAGTTCCTGAAGAAAAATATTCTTATGCCCTAGCACAGGCCCATTCTGCCAAGGTCGATCGATGGTTAGGCTTGGAAACTGACAAGGT
>Ga0206996_1138_pt1 | contig 15181 bp, 15 predicted proteins | sample Alteio_BWMinCont_2_FD_153467 | JGI IMG/M metagenome (GOLD analysis project Ga0206996, IMG submission 153467) | Enriched cells from forest soil in Barre Woods Harvard Forest LTER site, Petersham, Massachusetts, United States -... | ecosystem: Environmental > Terrestrial > Soil > Temperate forest >...
CCGCCGTATCCGCTCGATAATTGAGAAAAAGCAGCAGGTCGCTGTCGATATCCTGGTTTTCGGCCGGAGAAGTCGGCTGGAGGGCGAAGGCATCTTTGCCCTGTCGCCGGATTTCCATTTCCTCGGAGGTCTCGGTTTCGATGGTCTTCCATTCGGCTTCCGTTAATTGGGATTTCAAAATGTGCGTAGCCTTAGGGATGTCATCCAAAAAGGCGGCCACCCCGTTCCCGGCGACGGTGAGTTCTCCGACCCCGCAATCATAGGTGAAAAAGGGCCGATCCCGTTGCTGCAAAAGATACCGGTAAATACCACTGATACTGTACACGCCTCCGGGAAGAAAAATCCAAGACAAGGACTTGAGCTTTTCCGAGAGAACCACGCGAACAAGAGCGGTGTGGCGTTTCCATTGCGGAAGAAGATGCGGAGAACCGGCGATAGAATTTTTGGCGGCAGTTTCACCGCGCAGGATTAGGGAGAAATTTTCAAAAATGAGACTTTTCAAGAATGCGTCGTCCGTCGCCTCCTCCTTGCCCGGATCGGTTTGCCGGTCCATTCGGATCACCGTAAAATATTTCTCACATTCCGGGATCAGGCTGGCGAGCGAGTCTCTTTCCGCCGAGGCCCGGTCATCGGCGCGCAGTCCCAAATCGACCAGATCAAAAATCAGGGTGACATCAAACCCCTGGTGCTTGAGGCAGGAAGCAATCTCCAGGCTGAAGAAGGGCACGCCCGTCTGCTGCCAATAGGTAATGAGGAAGCCGATTTGTTTGCCGCGACTGGGCAACGGCGGAACTTTGTGCCAAAGCGCCAGACGCTGCTTCATTTCTTCACAGGCCAGATCGAAGGGATCCATTGAGGTGGGAACGGGGAGGGAATCGGGCCGCGGCGATGACTCGAGCTTTTTTAAGAGATCGGAGATAAGGCGCTTGATCGTCATTGAGCTCACTGTGGCGTCAGGGCGCGCCGCCGTGTGTCGTTTGTTGTAAACCAATGCCCATGATGGTCAAGATTGGGATGGAGGCCGGGAAATCTCCCTTTTAGCTTCTTTGGCGGTGCCTGCTGGTTTAATCTTTGCCCTCGGCATCCACCGACAGGAAACGTACTCTGTCGCCTGAAACGAATGTCTGAACACTTTTATACGCCCCTCGATCGGATAACCCTCGCGCCCACGGCGACCGCGCGAGACGCCATCACCTCCCTCAATCTGAGCAGCAGGGGCATTGTCCTGGTGATGGAGAAAGAGCGGCGGTTGCTCGGTACCATTACGGACGGGGATATTCGCCGTGTTTTGCTGGAAAAACTCAGCCTGGAAGTGACCCTGGAGCAGATTCTCGCCGGAAAGAGTCGCCATTCAAAAAAGCCGCCCGTGACGGCAGCGAAGCGGAGCGGCATAAATGAATGGCTGCGGGTGATGAAAGAGAACTCCGTGCAGCAACTGCCACTGCTCGACGCCGAAGGAAGGGTGCTCGATTTGGTCACCTTGCTCGATTTGGAGGCGGCCCCGAAGTTGGAGTCCGTGCGGGCCATTATCATGGCGGGCGGGATGGGAACGCGACTGATGCCACTGACCGAAAATATGCCGAAGCCGATGTTGCCGATCGGAGACAAGCCGATGCTGGAACATATCATCTCCCAGCTAAAGGACGCGGGCATACGTCAAGTCCACCTCGCGACGCATCATCTCTCCGAGCAGATCAAGGAACATTTTCAAGAGGGCCAGGAGCACGAGATGCGGATCGATTATTTGCGGGAGCCCGTGCCCCTCGGTACGGCGGGATCGCTCCGGCTGATCGATCAACCCAAGGAAACGATGTTGGTGATGAACGGAGATATTCTTACCACGCTGGATTATCGCGCGATGTTGGCTTATCACCAAAAGAACCAGGCCGACCTGACGGTGGCCGTGCGACACTTCGAGATGCAGGTCCCCTACGGCGTGGTGGAGGTGAAGGACGCCTCCATCACCGCGCTGATCGAAAAGCCGACCTACACCTTCGCGGTCAACGCGGGGATTTATTGCCTGGAGCCGGGCGTGTGCGAACTGATCCCATTGAACTGCCGCTTCGACATGACCCAACTGGTTGAAGCACTGATCGCCAAGGGACGTCGTGTTGTCAGTTTTCCCATCCACGAATATTGGATCGATGTTGGTCAGCCGGATGATTATGCTCAGGCTCAACGCGATTTTACGGACGGAAAATTTCCCATCACATCATGAACTGGACGCAAAAACGAGTCCTCGTCACGGGAGCCGGTGGCTTTATTGGCAGCCATCTCACCGAACGGCTGGTGGAACTGGGCGCGAAGACGCGGGCCATGACGCATTACAATGCCTTGGGGAGTTATGGCTGGCTCTCCGACTCACCCCGGAAGAAAGAGATCGAGTTCTTTGCTGGAGACATTACCGACCGTGACAGCGTCCGGCAGGCCACCCGGGACGTGGATATCGTCTTCCATCTCGCGGCGCTGATCGCGATTCCGTATTCCTACCAAGCGCCTCAATCCTATGTGCGGACGAATATCGAGGGGACGATGAACGTGCTCCAATCGGTTTTGGAAAACTCGGTCTCGCTCGTGCTCCATACCTCCACAAGCGAAGTTTACGGCACGGCCCAGTTCGTTCCGATCACCGAGGCGCACCCGCTCCAGGGGCAGTCGCCCTATTCCGCGAGCAAGATCGGCGCGGACAAGATGGTCGAGGCCTTCCGCGCCTCTTTTCGGATTCCGGCGATCACGATCCGTCCTTTCAACACGTTCGGGCCGCGTCAGTCCGCCCGGGCGGTCGTTCCAACGATCATCACGCAACTCTTGCGTGGAAATGCGGTCAAGCTGGGTCATTTGCAGACGACGCGCGATCTGAACTTTGTCAGCAACACCGTGGATGGCTACGTGATGGCCGCGGAAAATCCGCAAGCCATCGGACAGACCGTCCACTTTGGTTCCGGGCGCGAGATTAGCATCGGTGATTTGGCCACCACAATCGCCCGGCTGATGAGCAAAGAGATGGTGGTTGAAAGCGAAGCTGGGCGGATGCGTCCGGAAAAAAGCGAAGTCGAGCGACTGCTGGCCGATTCTTCCGCTGCGCGCCGATGGTTCGGTTGGGAACCCAGGGTGAGTCTTGAAGATGGACTGACGGAGACGATTCACTGGCTGGAAAAGAACCTGCACCGTTATCAAGCGGACGGGTATGTCATCTGACGACCGCCCGATTTTTTTGACCCGCGTCCTATGATTCCCCTGAGTGTTCCACAACTGGCTGGTCGCGAGTGGGAATACGTCAAGGACTGCCTCGATACCGGTTGGGTTTCGTCCGTTGGCGCTTATGTCGATCGCTTTGAGAAAAATCTGGCCGCATACGTCGGCATGGAACGCGCGGTTGCGACCTCCAGCGGCACGGCGGCGCTCCACATTGCGCTGCTTGTCGCCGGGGTCAGACCGGATGACGAGGTGGTGGTGCCAACGCTGACTTTTATCGCTCCGGTCAATGCCATTCGTTATGTGAAGGCGTGGCCCGTGTTCATCGATGCGGAAACGGACTACGCGCAAATGGACGTCAACGCGGTTGAGCTATTCCTTCGCGAGAAATGCGTGCGGCGGGACGATGGACTTCGCAACCGTGCGACGGGTCGCCGCATCGCCGCGCTTTTGCCGGTGCATGTTCTCGGTCATCCGGTCGATCTTGATCCCCTGGTGAAACTCGGGCGGGAATTTGGCCTGCCGGTCATTGAGGACGCCACGGAAAGCCTTGGTTCACTTTACCGGGGACGCAAGACCGGAAGCTGCGGCGATATTTCCTGCATCAGTTTTAATGGAAACAAGATCATCACGACGGGCGGCGGCGGCATGATCGTGACCAACAACGCGGCCTGGGCGGATCGCGCAAAATATCTCACCACCCAGGCCAAGGACGATCCGATCGAGTACATTCATAACGAGATCGGTTACAATTATCGCCTCACGAACCTGCAGGCCGCGCTGGGCTGTGCGCAACTCGAACAACTCAACGATTTTGTCGCCGCTCGGCAGCGAATTGCGGCGCGTTATCGGACCGAGCTGAAATCTGTCGGCGGATTGCACATCTTGTCACAAGCGCCATGGGCGGTGAGCAATGGGTGGCTATCGACCGTAATCGTGGATGAAAGTGTTTACGGTGAGAGTTCCCGCCAAGTCTTGCAACGGCTCCAGAAGGCCGGCATTCAGGTGCGTCCCCTCTGGCAGCCGATCCATCTTTCCCTCGCGCATCGGGACGGCGTGAGCCTGCCTTGTCCGGTTGCGGAGCGGCTTTATGCCCAAGCGTTGAGCCTGCCTTCCTCTTCATCCCTGACGGATCCCGAACAAGGGCGGGTCCTCGCGGAATTGATCCGGTAAATAACGACCTGTCGTTGGATTCAAAAAATCGCGCGGCCTACGTCGCCTTGGGCTTGGCTGGAACTCCCATGACGGTTTGTCCGGGTGCCACAGGCGCGACAACCACGGCACCGGCGGCGATAATTGCGCCATCGCCGATATGAATGCCCTCGCGGATCACGGCTCCAGCCCCGACATGAACGCCCCTGCCCAGGGTCACGTTCCCGCCCAGCAGCGCGCCGATGGCAATGTGGCAATGATCCCCGATCACAGTATCGTGATCGATGATGGCTCCATTGTTCACGAGAACATTGGCCCCTAAAATCGCGCCCGTATTGATAACCGAACGAATGAGCAACTGGCTGCCGGGGGCCAAGCTGGGCCGACTCCGCCAACCAGGCGGTGGAATGCCTGAGGCTGACCGGTACGAGCCCCTCACCGACGGCCTGATCGTAAAGCCGGGCCCGTCGCTCCGTCGGCCCGGCGGAACCGATGCCATTAAGGAAATGGGAAATGCCGCGAGTGCGGACTGCGGGTAATTGGTCATCGCCTCCCCACACCGCAACACCTGCAATCTGCGTGCCCCAGAGAGCTTTGTTTTGATCCAAGATTCCCGCGATCGAGAGATCGGAACAGCCTCGCGTTATTTCCTGCAAGACCCTGCCGTGCCCCCCTCCACCTATGAGAATGACTTGAATAGGGGCTGGTGTGGACACATTTGTTCTTATATCGCCTTTAGTGATTTTATCTAGGATAAACTATAGAATGTCACATCTCAGACGAATGCTTGACGACGACTCAAGAAGATCGATTCCAATCACGCTGCGGATGCGATTAAGCTTCAGGCCTTCAATGCGATGATAGGATCACGGCAAGTCTCCCTGGTCCGATCCGCTGACAATCCACAAGGCTTGGTGGAGTGGCCAGGGCAGGGAAAGTCCCTGGGCAAACTGAAGTTCTCCGGGCAATGCGGCGAGGGCATCCGGGGGAAGTTCCGCCCCGGGAATCCACTGCTTACGCACGGGATCGTAGCGTTTCACGACTTGGGCCGGTGAGCCGATTGCGATACTGAAGGGAGGAACATCTTTGGTCACCATGGACCCAGCCCCGACAATGCTTCCGTATCCGATCGTGACCCCTTTAAGGATGGTGACGCGAGCGCCCAACCAGCAGTTCGCTCCCAGTCGTATGTCCTGCCCCTCCGTTACTGGAGAGGCCGCATAGGGCACAAAGGGAGACTCAAAGCCGTGGTCGCCGCCAAGAAAATGGCAATCGATCCCAGTCAGGCAATAGGGCCCCACGGAAATGAGAGAGCCGGCCGCAAAGAAGTTACGGCGACCAATAGACGTGTGATCGCCGATCTCAATCCGGCAGTTAGGATCAGAACGGCGATTGATATTGAACCAGCTGTCCTCGCAGATCACACAGTCTTTGCCGATAAACACATTGTCCCAACCGAGAACCTGAACTCGCGAATGGATAACGGTATCGGATCCGACGTGACCGGTGGGAGGCCGGTTTTGCGGATGCCCACTTGCTTTTCGCCAGAAATAAAAGAGATCACGTAAGGCCATGGTGGCAAGGGTAGCATTTAGGCTGCGGGTTTCGCCTTTTCAATACGAACGGAATTAAGCAAGGCCGATGCGCGAAACGGGTCCTCTGCGCTGATCGGAGATGCGGTGGCAAATCGTAGGACCATGTCAGTTTTCGGGTGATCACGGTTGAGCAGGATGGAGTGACGGAAATCTCCGTGCTGCACCACAACCTGAACGGGTTTTTCCTCCCCCACTTGAATTTCGACGGGCACGGGTTCACCCGCAACAGTGATTCTCCACTCGAATACCAGCGAGTCACCCGCGAGGGCTGGCCCCAGTCTTAGGGTGATTGTTTGGTTGCACCAACCGTCCATCCTCAATCCCGCACAGCCGGGCAGGTAATGAAGGCCCGGCGCAGGCCTGAAAAGCATGTTCTCCCGTTCCAACTTTTGGGGATAAATTTCGAAACTTTCGGTGTCGGCAACGAGTCGATGAATACTTTCGGCGAAGGCCAGTGATCTCGCCCGGGCCTGCGCAAAGGCTTCGGCCTCCTGTGCCGCATCGAATCCGGAATGTCCGGATTGCCAGAGCGTCGACAAGAGACGGGCCAGATGCTCGGAATCCTTTGGTTGAAAAAACTCCGCGCGTGGAACATTTTGCTCGAGATGAACGGGCAGGGCGCTGGACAGCGTGATTTTACCAAACGTGCGCGCATCCTCCAAAACGGTGCTCCAACCCTCAAAAAACGACGGCTGAACCACGGCCAGAGCACAACGCATCAACTGAAGCTGATCGATACGCGGCATCAGGCCCATGATTCTGACCTGCTTATATATGCCGTGTTGATGCAGATAAGCCAAAAGATCGTCCACGTAGCTGGGTTTGCGATAATCATGGAGTGATCCCGTGCAGACCAGGGCCACGTCCACGCCCTCGTCGTGCAGTTTTTTGAGAGCTTGAAACACGACGGTGTGATTCTTGTGCATCCAGAACTGCGAGCTCAAAAGGAAAAAGCGCTCTGGAAGATGATAGCGCTGGACCGTCTGTCGAGGGTCCGCCTGTCGCCACTCCTCCTTCGGAAAGGTGGCAAAGGGAAGCACCACGATCTTTTTGTCATCCCCGGGATAAAATTTCTGCAAATCCTGACGGCTGGTTTCGCTGCTGACCACGACCCGGTGGGCCGAGAGCAGCATCTGGGAAAAACTGGCTTCTCTATAAGCGAGATCCGATTCAGGAAATAGCTCGGGTTGATATTTGTGTTGGAAATCGTAAATCCAGCCGATCGGGCGAACGTTGGTGGCGCACCAGATGTTGTGCATCGGAAAAATCACATCGATTTTCTTTTGCTCAAGGTCTCGGAAAAAGGATTCGGGATTGGTTCCAAAATCATGGGAGATCCGATGCAGACCGTCTGCTTGAGAGCGGAACTCATCGAGGCTCCCTTCGGCAATGGCCTCTCCGGAGAAGAGGTGAACTTCGACCGAGTCATTCCGTTTTTCTTTTCGATAGGCGTCCAGGCTCAAAAGAATGTTCCGGACATATTCTTTGCCCCCTTGCCATGAAAAAAGAGAGTCCAGGAACAAGGCGAATCGGATGGGATTTGTCATGGCTTAAGATTCGAAAGACACCATAAAACAGTCTCTGTAAACCCATCTTCCCAGGATACGTGTGGTTTAAATCCGAGAATCTCTAAACGATCCGGAGTGACTCTCCATATCTGCGGGTTCCCTGCGCGCATTTTGCCTGCAAATTCGGGCGGACGGGCAAGCTGGCCCAGTTTGGCAATTCCGTGGGCAATATCGCGCACCGGACGGGAAGTCCCAGTGGCGATATTATAGGATCCGGCATTGAATTCCCCTTTTTCGAAAACAAGCAATGCCGCCCTGGCCACATCTTTCGCGTGAATAAAATCCCGCTCTTCTGAGCCAGTCCCTTCCAAGACAAGTTTTCCCGTGGCGCTGGCCTGACGGCATAAATCCCAAATGATCTGGCGCTTTAACCCCTTACCGTAGGCGGAAAAGATACGTAAATTGCAAACGGGGAGACCGTGAAGAACATGAAACTCCCGCGAAACCAATTCCGCCTGTAATTTATGGAAGCCGTAGGGCGAAACGGGGCGCAAAGGCGTATCTTCGGAGATGGGAAAATGCTCGGGTTGACCATAGACGGCGGCACTGGACAATTGGATGACCCGCGCTGGAATTTGGGAACGGCGCAATTGCTCCAAAATTTGATAATAGTCCACGACATTTCGGATCAGGTCCTCAGTGGGGTGCTCCAGCGAAAAGGAGATCGAGCTCGTGCCAACGGTATTAATAATTAAATCAGGACACGTTTTAAGAAGATAGGAGCCGAGATCGGAGGAGGGAAGCGTAACCTGCCAGAAATCCGCATAAATCCCCTCCGTGCTGGGCGCGGTCCTCCCGAGGCCGGACACACGCCACCCCGCCGCCTTGAATTCCGCGGCAATGTGTTGGGCCAAAAAACCTCCTCCTCCCGTGACTAAAAGCGTGCCCATACGTCTATATTAAACAAGCAGTAGATGCGGGACGGGCGCCATTGTCGAGTTTTTTCGTGGCACCTTTCATGCTCTACGTGGAGAACACAATTACAGCTTGATTCAAGAGGTTGACAAATTTACTTTCCTGCCATGTCCTATTCTTTGGAAGATGTTCTATATGCCCTGCAATTACATGTGCAAAATTTGGCGCAGGAAATTGAGCAGTCCAAGATACTGGCCGCGCAGGTCTTGATCCGGGACCTGCGGCTACGAAGTGAACCGGTGGCACTGTCGGAGGCCGAGTTCAAGGTTTTCTCCCAGTTTGGCGACGACGGAATCATTCAATATGTGATTAATCGGCTGAATCTTCCCCAGGAAGATCGAAAGTTCGTGGAATTCGGAGTCGAAAGCTACCAGGAATCCAATACTCGATTTTTGTTGGTCAATAATAATTGGAGCGGTCTTATTATTGATGCGAGCGAGGCCTATATGAACGCCGTGAAGCAGGGAGGCCTTTACTGGAAATATGATTTGACGGCGGTGTCCAGTTTTATTACCCGAGATAATATTAATAGTTTAATCAAGAATGCCGGTTTCGAAGGCCCGATCGGCCTGCTGAGCATCGATATCGATGGAAACGATTACTGGGTTTGGGAAGCAATTTCCGTGGTGAATCCCGCGATCGTGGTTGCGGAGTACAACGGTATCTTTGGAGCCAATGCGCCCGTAACCATACCCTATCAAGAAAACTTCGATCGGAAGGCCGCTCACTATTCTCATCTCTATTGGGGATGTTCTCTCGCCGCGTTGTGTCATTTGGCGGCGAAGAAGGGTTACGCCTGGATTGGTTGCAACAGCGCTGGCAATAACGCCTACTTTGTCAAAAAAGCAAACGAACATCTGTTTCGGTCGTGCTCGTTGCCTCTCGATTTTGTTGCGGCCAAATTTAGGGAAGGCCGGGATGAAAACGGGCAATTAAACTATTTGGACCAGAAGACGGGCTTTAACTTGGTCAAGCACCTCCCGGTTTGGGATGTGGCAAAGAACGCCGAATATACCCTGTTTGAATCGGCACTGAACTAGCTCCCGTTCACCTAAAACATAATAGTCGTTCATTGACTCTTTTTAACTGACAAATGCTACAATTTCTCCTTTTTGGCCAGTCCAACATGGCTGGCGCTGACGCGGTGCCGTCGCAACCATGGCAAACGATACCCTCGGACGAGAGATCAAAATTGTACGTGCTTTTAGATCTCCAAGCTCCTTCAACAAACGTCTCACCGTCACCCTTGGCGCCAAGGCCCATGCCGGACGGTCCGCCGATTCACGGCCCCGAGATTGGGTTTGCGCGCTTTTTACAGACCCGAATGCCGGATGACTACCTCTTCGTCAAGGCGGCCGATAATATTCCTACAACTGAAAAAGAGTTTCTTTGGTCCGTCGACAAACCCTATATGCGCCACACGCTTCAATTCTTTGAGGCAGCTTGCACTCTAGAAAATGTTACTCCCTGCCCTGCCGCCATTCTCATGGAACAGGGCATCGATGAAGCGTTGAGCGACGTTCGATTTGCCGATTACGAAGCCAACTTATTTGGCTGCATCGAAAATCTTCGTGCCCACTTTCACAATCCCGATCTTCCGCTCATCATCAAGCAATCCGTCAATTCACCGTTGGCGTCTCCCGACCGGATGGCGGCCATTCGACAGTGCCAACAAAACGCCGCCATCAAATTGCCCAAAGTCGGCTTGGTCACGGTCGATGACCTCAAGCCGTATGTTAGAGGCCACCATTTTTCTTCACCGTCTCAATTGGAATTGGGCAGGCGATTGGCCAGGATTTTTTTGGAGCTCATAGATAAGCCCCGCCAGCGCAAAAACTGGTGGCAACTGCTCGCGAAGCAGACGCTCTAACTTCGAAGGGATAGCAGGGCCAGGAAGAGCCGATCCGGTAAAAAATCTAATAATCAAAATCGATCCGTTTTGGAGAGAACTTGACACGTCCGGCGCCTGGACTTAATTCAGAAGTTATAATTTAATGATTTCGCTCAATCATGAAGTGGTGGCGTTCATCTTCGCCCGGGGCGGCTCCAAGGGAGTGCCGCGCAAAAATATTCGCCTCCTGGCGGGCAAGCCTCTGATTGCCCATTCGATTTTACTGGCGCGCCGTTGCCCCTTTATCAGCCGGGTGATTGTTTCCACTGAAGACGCGGAAATCGCCGACATCGGCCGGCAATTCGGCGCGGAAGTCCCTTTTCTACGCCCGACGGAACTCGCCGCCGACACTTCCCCCGAGCATCTCTCCTGGCAACATGCGGTGCGGGAGATTTTCGGCGAATCCCCCGGGCCGGATGCGCCCTATTTTCTCAGTCTTCCCGCCACCTGTCCCTTCCGTGCCATCGGAGATGTTGAGGCATGCGTGCTCCGCTTGCACGAGGGGACCTTCGACATGACGATGACCGTCACCCCAGCCTCAAGCAATCCCTACTTCACCATGGTCACGCTCAACTCTGACGACTCAACGTCACCACTCATGCGTGGCGCCAAGATTGTGCGCCGCCAGGATGCTCCCCCGGTCTACGACATCACGGCCGTTGCATATGCCACTCGTCCTTCCTACATTCTAAGTGTCGACAATTTATTCGCCGGGAAGGTCGGCGCCGTCGTCGTGCCGGAAGAAAGAGCATTGGACATCGATACGCTCTATGACTTTGAAATAGCGGAAGCACTCGCCTCCCGTCACTCTCCTTCAACAACATGAACAGCCGCTGGGCCGCACTCTTCCAAAAGAATCCCGCTGCCGAAGCGCCCTCCACCTTCATCATTGCCGAGGCCGGGGTAAACCATAACGGAAGTTTGGACCAGGCGTTGGAAATGGTGGAAGTGGCCGCGCAATGCGAGGCGGATGCCGTCAAGTTCCAGACCTTTCGCGCCGACCGACTGGCCAGCGCGCAGGCCGAAAAGGCCCACTATCAAAAACAGAATACCGGAGACGCGGAAAACCAGCATGCCATGCTCAAGTCCCTGGAGCTTTCGGAAGAAGCCCACCGCGCCTTGATCAAACGGTGCCAGGAGCGGGACATTCTCTTTCTCTCGACTCCCTTCGATGAAGCCAGCGCCGATTTGCTGCTGCACTTGGGAGTGAAGGGATACAAACTGGGCTCCGGCGATATCACCAACCTGCCCTTGATCCAGCATCTCGCCCGGACAGGCCTGCCGCTCATTCTTTCCACGGGCATGTCGACGATGCCGGAGGTGGACGAAGCGGTCCAAGCCGCGCGCGAAGCTGGCTGTCACCAGTTGGCCCTGCTTCATTGCGTGACCTCTTACCCTTCCCCCGCCGAGGAAAGCAACCTGCGCGTCATCCCGGTTTTAAGTCAGCGTTACAGAGTTCCTGCCGGTTTTTCCGACCACACCCTCGGCACACACATATCGGTCGCAGCGGTTGCCATGGGAGCGCGGATCATTGAAAAGCATTTCACCCTGGATAAAGCCTTGCCCGGGCCCGATCACCTCGCCTCCGCCACTCCCGACGAACTGAAGCTTTTAGTTCAGAAAATCCGTCAAACCGAAAGCGCTCTCGGAGATGGAGAAAAGCGGGTCACTCCCGCGGAAAGGGTCAATCTGGCCGCCGGTCGTCGCAGCCTGTTTTGGGCGGCATCCCTCCCCACAGGTACTCTTCCGGAAGCAGCCCACTTCATCTGCCTGCGTCCGGCGATCGGTCTTGCCCCAAAGCATTTACCAACCTTGATCGGTCGGCGGTTGTCGCGGGCGGTCGTCCAAGGGCAGCCCGTCAACATGGAAGATTTTTAGTCGAATCGCCCATGCGTATCGCCATCCATCAACCGCAATATCTTCCCTGGCTGCCCTATTGCGATAAAGCCGGTGCCTGCGACCTTTTCGTCTACTTGGACAACGTGCAGTATCAAAAAAACGGCGTGCAAAATCGCAATCAAATCAAGACCGCTCAAGGCGCCCTCTGGCTTACCGTCCCGGTCCACGCGCAATTAGGGCAGACCTTCGCGGAGATCACCCTGGGCGATAAAAAATGGTCCCGCAAACATCTCCAGACTCTTTCGCAAAGCTATAGCCAGGCCGCGCACCGCAATCTGTTAGAGGAGTTTTCCTCCCTGCTAGAAAAGCACTGGGAAAATCTTGGCGAGTTGAATATCGCGGTCACGGAGTGGCTCTTTGACCAGCTCGACATCAAGACGCCCCGCGTGCGCGCCAGCGCCTTGGACGCGAGTGGTGTGAAAGAAGAACTCGTCCTCGCTATTTGCCGTGCGGCTGGCGCCACCGAATATCTTTCAGGGCCGGGAGCCAAAGAGTACCAGTCCCCGGAAAATTTCAAGGCCGCGGGCATCTCACTTCTCTATCATCATTACCAGCATCCCGAGTATGCCCAGTGCCATCGGTCCCTCGGTTTTCTGCCGCAGCTTTCGGTCATGGATTTGCTGCTCAACACGGGCCCGGAAGCAGGAAACATCTTGAAACAAGGGCGTCTCGCGCCCGAACCGACATGAGAGGCTGGCACGTGGGCCGCAAGCCGATTCTATTCGACAGCACCTGCTATCCTTGCCAATACATTCCAGTATGACCTTGCCGGAAGCTGCTCCTGCCGCTACGAGGAAACGTCGCATTTATTTCCTGAGCGCCGCCCGCTCCGATTATGATTTGATGTCACCCGTCCTGCTCGAGCTGCGGAAAAGTTCTGCGGTCGACGTCGGGGTCATCGCCTGCTCCGCGCAACTCTCTCCCTTCCACGGTTCCGCCGTCCGCCAGATTGAGGAGGACTGCGTCCCCATCGTTGGCCGGATCGAGACGCTCTACAGCTCGGAAAGCTGGGCGGGACGATCGCTTTCCTTTGCCAGCGTGGTGGAGGGACTCACCCGCTTCCTGCAACAGGACAAACCCGACATCCTCTTCGTGACCGGGGACCGCGAGGAACATCTGGCCGGGGCCATCGTCGCTAATTTTTTTGGACTTCATGTCGCCCACCTGCACGGCGGTGATCGCGGCGTCGCCTCGGAGATGGATGAACTCTGTCGCCCCGCCATTTCAAAAATGTCCCACTACCATTTTACCGCCACTGAAAAGCATCGTGAACGGTTGATCCGGATGGGGGAACTGGCCGACAATGTTTGGACTTGCGGCGGACCGGGTCTGGACCGCCTGCTCCATACGCCCGACGCACCGCTTGCCACCCTGGAGGAGAAACTCGGTTTTCGCACCGATCAACCTTTCCTCCTGGTCATTCAGCACTCTTCGCCTCTTTTTTCAAAAGGAAAGGAGGAGCAGGAAATGCGTACTCTACTGCAGGCGACATTGAAGCTCGGGATCCCCGTTCTTTGCAGCTATCCGAACCATGATCCGGGGAATGTCGGCATTCGGTGCGCCATTGACGCTGTTCGCGCCGAGGACCCACTGCTCCATGTCTACCATAACCTGCCCCGTCAGGAGTTCGTCACCGTCTACCGTCGTTGCGCGGCGATTGTCGGCAACTCGTCTTCTCTCGTGCTCGAATCAACCTTTCTCAAAATCCCCGCCATCCTGGTCGGCCCACGCCAGGACGAGCGGGAATGCTCCACCAACGTGGTGCGGATCGGCTTCGACTCCGAACAGATCGAGCAGGCCTGCCGCCGGGCGGTCTTTGATTCCGCCTATCGCGCGGAAGCTGCCGCCGCGCCCTCTCTCTATGGAGATGGACATGCCGCTCCTCGCATCGCCAAACTCCTGGCCACCATTGATCTTGATCCGAAGCTTCTTCTCAAGACAATGCCCTATTAATCACCATGGCCGAAAATATATTGGTAATCGCCGTTCATCCGGATGATGAGACCCTCGGTTGTGGCGGAACCCTGCTTAAACATCGGGAGGCCGGGGACATTCTTCACTGGCTGATCCTCACCTCCGCCCGTGAACCCCAGTGGCCCAAGAACGTGCTGGAAGAAAAAACCCGCGAAATCGAGCGAGTCGCCGCCGCCTACGGCATGGCCACGACCACCCGGGCGGGATTTCCCGCGGCCCAGCTCGACCAAGTGGCACAAAATGAACTGCTCGGCAAAATTCGCGAAACGATCGTCGCCACCCGGCCTTCCGTGGTCTACTTGGTGCATGGCGGTGATGTGAACAGCGATCACCGTGCCGCCTACGAAGCCGCTTCCTCGGTCTTGAAGCCGTTCCATCTATTGAAACTGGGAGTCCGCCGGATACTCTGTTACGAAACGCTCTCTTCCACAGATGCGGCCCCGCCCGACGCCAACCGCGCCTTCATTCCCAATGTCTTCGTCGATATTGGCAATCGCATCGATCGAAAGATCGAGATCATGGGACTTTACGCTACGGAAATTCAAGCCGACCCCCTGCCGCGCGGACCGAGCGCCATTCGCGCCCTCGCGCGCTATCGCGGGGCGACCATCGCCGTGGATCACGCGGAAGCCTTCATGCTCATCCGCGACCTTGCATGATTTCCGTCGCTCTCTGATGGGAACAACATAAGCTGCCAGAAAGACCGCGATGGAAAATCCGTTATCCATATTGACGCGCTCGGATCTCACCGAAGGCTTGAAGGTGATCGGGCTCAAAGCGGGTGACGTCGTCTGCGTGCATTCCTCGCTCAGCCGTTTGGGTATGGTCATCGGAGGAGCTCGAACCGTGATCGAGAGCTTGATGGAAACGGTGACCGCGGAGGGCACTCTTTTGATGCCGACCTACTCCGGCGATCTCTCCGACCCGGCGGAATGGAGGCATCCCCCGGTGCCCGAGGAATTGTGGCAGAAAATCAGGGACCAAACGCCTCC
>Ga0206996_1123_pt1 | contig 15106 bp, 13 predicted proteins | sample Alteio_BWMinCont_2_FD_153467 | JGI IMG/M metagenome (GOLD analysis project Ga0206996, IMG submission 153467) | Enriched cells from forest soil in Barre Woods Harvard Forest LTER site, Petersham, Massachusetts, United States -... | ecosystem: Environmental > Terrestrial > Soil > Temperate forest >...
TCACCGGGCAAGTTCCATTGGTCGGCCATACGATGATGGTGCTCATGCGGGGCGGGGAAGAGGTGACGGGCGCTACACTCACGCGCTTCTTCGGAGTTCACGTCGCTGTCCTGCCGGGGCTGACGGCGTTTCTGATTCTGATTCATCTGGGTCTGGTGCAGAAGTTTGGTATGAGTCTTCCCCCCGGGGTGGCAGCGAAGGCCAAGGTCAATCCGGCCGTGGTGCGGGAGATGAAGTTTCTGCCGAATTTCCTGCTGCGAGAAGTCATGGCGTGGTACGTCGCGCTGGGGGTTCTGGGTGCGCTAGCCGCATGGTTGCCGTGGGAGCTAGGAACCAAAGCGGATCCGTTTGGCGCGGCTCCTGCCGGGATTCGTCCCGAGTGGTATTTCATGTTCATGTTTCAGAGTTTGAAGCTCATTCCATCGAAGGTCTGGCGTATCGATGGGGAGCTTATCGGCATTCTGGCTTTTGGGCTGGCCGGGGCTATCTGGGTGCTGCTTCCGTTTCTCGAAGGACGGCAAGAGAAGCGTGGGGGAACGCTCGTCAGGGGGGCGGGTGTGTTTGCGCTGTGTTACATCGTGGCGATGACCATTTATGGTTACATGGCCAAATAGCTGGCTTTGCCGCCGGGCGTTGCTGGCCGTGACGCTGTGCGCGTGGACCTCAGGAAGCCGCGCGCAGACAGCCAACACCTGCGTGGAGTGCCACGGCGTGCTGGACGCGCCGCTGCAAGTCACGGAGGCGCAGTTCGCTCAAGACATTCATTCGCAAAAGGGATTGACCTGCGCGAGCTGCCACGGCGGTGATCCCACGAAGGCTGACATGGAGGCCATGAACAAAGCCGCTGGATTCCGCGGAAAGATCGAGCGCAGTCAGATTCCGGCGCTGTGCGGGCGCTGCCATTCCGATGCCGCTCTCATGAAACAGTACAATCCGGGACTGCGCACCGACCAGTTCAGCCAGTATCAGACCAGCGTGCACGGCAAACTGCTGGCCAAAGGTGATACGAAAGTCGCGGTGTGCATTGATTGCCACGGTGTGCATGATCTGCGGCCCGCCCGTGACTTGCGTTCCAAGGTCTACCCCCTGAATATCGCGAAAACCTGTTCACGTTGCCATGCCGACGCCGCGTACATGAAATCCTATGGCATTCCTACGGACCAGTTTCTGAAGTACAACACCAGCGTGCATCATGACGCGATGGTCGCGCGCGGCGATCTGAGCGCTCCTACCTGCACCACGTGTCATGGAAATCATGGCGCGGCTCCTCCCGGCGTCGATTCTGTCAAAAATGTCTGTTCCAATTGTCACGTCTTCCAGGCGCAGATGTATGACAAAAGCCCGCACAAGGTGGTTTTTCAGTCCGCGGGGCTTCCGGGATGCGTGGTGTGCCACAGCAATCATGCCATCACCCATCCTACGGACGCGAGGCTGGATACCGGACCTGAGGGCGTATGCATGCAGTGCCACTCTCCCGGCGATAATTGCGACCTAGCTCGGGCCAACATGCTGGCGGGGTTGACGCAACTGGATGATTCCGTAAAAAGCGCGGATCGTTTGCTGGGAGTGGCCGAGTCTTCGGGGATGGATGTCAGCGAGGCTCGCCTGCAGCAGGATCAAGCGCGCGATTCCTTGACGAAAGCGCGTGTGACTATCCATAGCTTCCAGCCGCCGCTGGTGCACCAGGACATTCAAGCCGGACTGAAAATTGCTGCCAAGGACCTACAAGCAGGTAAGGATGCATTGTCCGAGCGGGATTACCGAAGGAGAGGACTGGGTGTCGCAGTATTGTTCATCTTTATTACGCTAGTTGGACTGTTTCTGCTCATCCGGCAGATCGAACGCAGTCCGGCGAGCGGGTAAAGACGAGGCGGGAGTTGCAGAAAGGATCGGGTTCCAGGTTCTGGTTTTGGACTCGGAACTAAGTTAGAAGCAAGGTAGGTTTGCGGGACGAGCGGAATCGGACCGTTTTTGTTCAGCTCGTGCTGAATGCAGATGAGGAGGAAAAGATGAAGAAAACGATGAAGTGGATCACGACGATCGCGAGCGGTGTGGCGTTGGCGGGGTTGGCGCTTTCGAGTGCGCCGGCCGGTGCTGATAACACAGCGGAAGCGACGTACAAAGCGAAATGTGTGTCATGCCACGGTGCTGACGGGAAGGGCGAAACTCCCGCCGGAAAAGCGACCAAGGCGCGGGACTTCGGGTCCGAGGACGTGCAAAAGGCCAGCGACGCGGACTTGAGCGATGTGATCGCTAAGGGCAAGGCAAAAATGCCGGCGTTCAAAACGCTGACAGCGGATCAGGTGAAAGATCTCGTCGCATATACTCGGGCACTTGGACAGAAAAAGTAAGCCGACTGGGTTCGAGAGAGTCAGAATTGATGGAATGCGGCGCGCTTCTCACGAACGCGCTGCATTTAGGTCAGGCGGAGCCGCAATCGGAAGGAGACTAAGATGAAGACGGTGATGCATCTGAGAGCGTTGGCGGTCTTGGCGATGGTAGCAGGCGGGATTTGTATGGGGAACCAGATGGCGCAAGCGCAGAGCGGCGGAGAAAAAGTGTACAAGGGGAAATGTGCCACTTGTCACGGCCCTGAGGGGAAGGGGGAAACTCCCGTCGGGAAGGCGACCAAGGCTCATGATCTTTGCTCCGAGGAAGTGCAGAAGGAGACAGATGAAGAGTGGACGACGATTGTCGTTAAGGGCAAGAACAAGATGCCTGGCTACGAGAAAAAACTGACCGACGCGGAGATCAAGGACGCGATTGCTTATATTCGGAGTCTTTGCAAGAAATAGCATCCGGGAGCGGCAGAAACTTGTTTAACACTCCCTGGATTCGCAGCTCGTGAAACCGAGCGGCGACGATGTGGAATTTCCTAGAGCTTTTTTCACGATCTATTGAGACAGGCAGGCGCCAAAAGGCATGAAACTTCCTGAAAACGTCCGGAACTGGCTGCGATTTCTTTACTTTTTAGGGCAAAACCCCATTTCGTTGACGGGCGCGGTCTTGACGACCAGCGGAGCGTTCACACTAATTGCTTTTTGGATTTACGACTTTCTCCTTCCCGGGCCTCCGCATCCTTACATTGGAATATTGCTTTTTCTGATATTGCCCGGATTCTTTGTGCTGGGCCTGGTGCTTATTCCCATCGGCATTTTTTTTCGCCGACGGAAGCTGTTGGCCGCAGGAGCGTTGGAGGAGATCTATCCGGCTGTCGATTTTCGGCTGCCCATGGTGCGGCGTGGATTTGTGATTGTGGGAGTTGCGACATTCCTGAACGTCGTGATTTTTGGAACAGCTTCGTATCGCGGCGTGGCGTACATGGATTCGACGCAATTCTGCGGGCAGACTTGCCACACGGTCATGGAGCCGGAGTTTACCGCGTATCAGGGTTCGCCGCACTCGCGCGTGAGCTGCGTGGAGTGCCACATCGGTCCGGGCGCGGGCTGGTTCGTGCGATCGAAGCTTTCGGGATTGCGGCAGGTTTTTGCTGTGACATTTCATACCTATTCGCAGCCGATTCCAGCGCCGGTGAAGTATTTGCGGCCAGCGCGCGAAACGTGCGAGCAATGCCACTGGCCACAACGCGTGACCGGCGACAAATTTGTCGTGAAAACCAGCTATAAAGACGACGAGAAGAATACGCAGCAGACCACCGCATTGCTCATGAAGGTCGGCGGACGGACCTGGCAAGGGGCGGTGGGCATTCACGGGCGGCACTTGGACGAGGGATCGCGGATTCAATATATTTCGACGGACGCGGAGCGGCAGGTCATCCCGATCGTGTACTACACGGATGACAAGGGAAAAACGGTCGAGTTTGTTTCGAGCGACATCCAATCGACCAAACAGCAGCTTGCTGCGGGCGAACACCGCTCCATGGACTGCATCGATTGCCACAACCGGCCGACGCACGCATTCGAGTTGCCGGAGAACGCCGTGAACAAACAGATGGCGGCGGGTTCGATCAGCCCGGAATTGCCATTTATCCGGAAGAAAGCGGTTGAGCTGCTGAAAGTCGAGTATGCGGATCGCGACACGGCGCATCGACGAATCGTGGACGACTTGAATGCCTATTACCGCGCGAGCTATCCAGACGTTTACAATTCCCGGCGCGCTCTGGTGCAACAGTCCGCGGAAAGTGTCGCTGGCATTTATTTGCGGAATATTTTCCCGGCGATGAAGATGACCTGGGGTGTGCATCCGAGCAATCTCGGACACACGGATTCTCCGGGATGCTTCCGTTGCCACGACGGCAGCCACACCAGCGCGGATGGACAAACGATTACCAACGACTGTTCAGCCTGCCACAACTTGCTGGCGGTGGATGAGGTAAACCCGAAAGTCTTGACGGACCTTGGCCTCAAGTGAGCGGCTAGAATAGGGTCCCGCGGGAACCGCAAGTGGCTGATTGTTCCAGGTTTCTGGGTACACCAGCAGTGAACGCAAACTATCCACGGCGTATGGTCTGGCGAACCCTGTTTGCTGGATGGCTGTTCGTGCTGGCTTCCCATCTCTCGATGTCGCCTGCCAGCGGGCAAGAAAAGAAGCCAGAGGCCAGGAAACCGGACCAAGCATGCCTGGAGTGTCACGGGCAGCCGGGGATGAAATCCGAAAAGGGAAAAGACATTTCCGTTCGGCCGGAAAAGCACGCAGCGAGCGTGCATGGAATTCTCGGCTGCACGGATTGCCACGCGCAAATCAAGGGTTTTCCACATCCGACGAAAATTGAGCGGGTGCAGTGCGCCACCTGCCACGCGGATGAGGCGGCAGCCGTTCCGAAAAGTATTCATTCGGCGCTGGGGGATGCGGCGTGTTCCTCATGTCACGGAAATGTACATGAAGTGGGCGCAGCGACAAAAATAGTGCCGGCAAAATGCGCGGAATGCCATGCGGATGAAGCGAAAGAGCTCTCCCAAAGTATTCACGGACAGGCCACCAAGGCGGGCGATGGGGATGCGCCCACGTGCCAATCCTGCCACGGACCGGTGCACAACATCCTAGCTTCCGGTGATTCAGCCTCGACCGTGGCGAAACGAAATCAGACCGCGGCGTGCGCCAGATGCCATGCCGATGCGGGTTTTCTTGCGCGCCACAAGATTCCCATCGCACACCCCGTCGAACAATATTTGCAGAGCGTGCATGGGAAAGCGGTAGCGCAAGGCAAGGATGCGGCCGTATGCGCGGACTGTCACGGCGCTCACAAAATTCTGACGGCTCGCGATCCGCAGTCCAGCGTGAGTCACTGGAACGTGGCCGGGACGTGCGGAAAATGCCACGCGGACATCGCCAGGGTGTTTCTTGAGAGCGTACACGGCCAGGCGGTTCAGTCTGGGGTGGCGGACGCGCCGACTTGCGCGGATTGTCATGGCGAGCATCTGATTTTGGCGCCCGCCGATCTTGCGTCGCCCGTGAACGCATCGCGTGTTTCGGCAGAGACTTGCGGGCGCTGTCACGGTGATGCGCGGCTGGTGAGAAGGTATGACCTTCCGGCGGACCGCGTGCCTTCCTACGCGGAGAGTTTCCACGGATTGGCGAAGCGCGAAGGTTCGCTCACGGCGGCGAACTGCGCCTCATGCCACGGCGTTCACAACATCTTCCGCTCGAATGATCCGCGCTCGACGGTGAACGCGGCAAACCTCGCGACAACGTGCGGCCACTGCCACAAGGGCGTAAGTGCAAAGTTTGCCATCGGGCCGGTGCACGTCCAGACGTCGACCGGGCCAGCGCATCCCGTGGTCCGCTGGATTCGCTGGATCTACTGGGTACTCATTCCACTGACGCTGGGATTCATGGTGCTGCATAACTTCCTGGATTGGCTCAGAAAGCTGCTGCGGCCGCGGCCACGATTAGCATCGGGCGAGTATGTCGTGCGGATGAATTTGTGGTTCCGCATCGCGCACTGGGGTGTGATGTTGAGCTTTCCTGCGCTGGTGTTCACCGGATTCGCGCTGAAATATCCGGAAAGCTGGTGGGCGCAGGCATTCGGCCTGTGGCAGCGAGACGACGCGCTGCGGGGAGAACTGCACCGCGCTGCAGCGGTGGTGCTACTGGTTTCCACCATATATCACTTCATTCACCTTGCGGTGAACGCCCGCGACCGCGCGTTTCTGCGGGCCATGCTGCCGAAGCGGCGAGACGCGACGGACTTGATGGATGTCATTCTGTTTAATCTGGGACGCCGGAAAGAGCCGCCCCAGTTTGGAAAATTCAATTACGCGGAGAAGGTCGAATACTGGGCGTTCCTGTGGGGCACCGCGGTGATGGCGGTTTCAGGGTTTCTGCTGTGGTTCAACAACTTCACGCTGCGGCATCTCCCTAAATGGATGACAGATGCCGCAACCGCGGTGCATTGGTATGAAGCGCTGCTAGCGACATTTTCGATTCTGCTCTGGCACTTTTATATGGTGATTTTCGATCCTCTGGTGTACCCCATGGACCTGGCGTGGCTGAATGGGAAGGTCTCTCGGGAGCATTATGAACATTCGCGGCCGGGGTATTTCGAAGCGCTTCGCCGCCAAGAAGCGGATACATCCAAGGCAGCAAGGGAAGTTCCGGAAGAATCAGGCCGAATCGAGGATGAGAAGGATGAGGGTTGATCCCCTAGGGAAGGCTTCGGCGCAGGACAAAGGCATTTGAAAGTGCGGCACGGCCGCGGTTTAGGCCTTACGACAGCGTGCTCTGGAGCACTTCTCGTAACAATTCCTGTTTTTGCTGGCTGAGTTTCTTGCCCCGTTCGGTGAGGTAGAAAACGTCGATCGCTTTTTGGCCTTCCGTATCGATCAGCGCGACGTCAATGTTGCAGCCGAGGCGGGCCAGCGCCGACCCGAGGTCATACAACAAGCCCGGGCGGTCCTGCGCCATGATTTCCAGCAGCGTGCTTTGCGCCGAGGAGGTATCGTCGTAGCCCACGCGCGTCTCCACGGCCACTTTGGGTGGTTTCGCCTTGCTGGCGCTTTCGCGGCTTTTCAGCAGCGGCTCCAGAGGCGATTTTCCGTTCACAATCTCTGCAAGGCTTTTCTGGAATCGCGCGATCTCCGTGGGATTCAGCTCCAGCGTGTGGTGCAGGTCGACAAATTGAAAGGTGTCCAGCACTACCCCTGCAGCATTGGCAAAGGCATCGGCCTTTACGATATTCATGCCCCAGCCCGCCAGCACGCCGGAGATCGTCGCAAACAGTGCGGGCCGGTCGGCGGTCAGCAAGGTCAGCGAGAAGGAATGGTGGCGCGCTTTTAGTTCGGTCTGCACCGGCTCTACGCCCAGTTTCTGGTAGAGCTGGAAGTGGGCGGCAATCTCCGGGGCCGAGTGGACCGCGCGGTAACGCCGCGGAAAACCCTCGAGGAAGCGCTCCACCTCAGCTTTGATCGCGCCGCCGGCCTGGCTGCTCACTTGTTCGAGCAGCGGCACTTCGTCGGAAGCGTGCAGGCGGTCGCGGTCCAGCGTGCGGCTGAAGTGATTCGAGGTCGCTACAAAAAGCTGCCATAGCATTTCCGCCTTCCATGGCGTGAGGGCTTCCGGATTGACGGCGTGAATGTCGGCGTAGGTCATCAAGCACAACCGCTGAAGTCGTTCTTGTGTCGTCACGGTATCCGCGAACATGGAAACGGTTGTGGGATCGAAAATGTCGCGGCGCTGCATGGTCTCCGACATGTCCAGATGATGCAGGATCAGAAAATGGACTTCCCCAATTTCGTATTCGGAGAGGCCTAGTCGCGCCGCCGCGGTTTCCAGCGCCTCGAGACTGCCGGTAATGTGGTTCTCAGCCGCCATGCCTTTGCCCACGTCGTGGAGCAAAAGCGCGAGAATGAGCAGATCGCGGCGATCGACTGTTTTCCACAGCTGGCGGAAATGAGCTGCGCGCTCATCCGGCGGCTCGGCTAATTCCTCGAGATGTTCGATGGTGCGCAGGGAGTGCTCATCGACGGTGTAACGGTGATAAAAATCACGCACCACGAGGGAATCGATGGCTTTGAACTCTGGCAAAACGTCCATCAGGAGAGAGAGCCGCTGCATGGGCCGGAGCGCCATGCTGGGATAGGCAGCGCCGAGAATTTCTCGCAGCGTGGGCCAGTTTATTTGCGTGTTTTTCTGTTGGAGCTCGGGATGTTTCAGAATGTAAAAGATAGCGCGTTCCGCTTCGCGGCTTAGCGGCACGCCGGTCCGGGCGGCCTCGGCAAACAACGCAAAGGTCACCTGGCGGTCGGAGAGGGCCGGCTCATCGACTACTTCCAGCAAGCCGTCCCGCACGGTGAACGGTTTTCCCTTGTCGGCTTCACTGCGTGTGCCGCGGGCTACATTAAACCAACGTTCCCGCAAGGATGGCTGCACCGCTGGCTTTTGCTCGACATAACGGAGCAGCAGGCGATTGAGAACGCGGGCCTGGCGGAAATACAGGCGCATCCACTGTTCCGGACTGCGTTTCGCAGGGCGCGTCGCCTCGCCCAGCACTCCCAGAGATCGTTCCGCTGCCGCGGTTTGCAACTCATACGTCAGCGTGTTGTCGTTGCGGCCGTTGCTGTAATGCAGGAAGCATCGGATGGCGTTGATAAAAGCGACCGCGTTGGCGGCCACTTCTTCTTCGCCCGCGCTGTTCTTCCAGCCTTCTTTCTGGCCGTTGGCAATCTGTCGCAGCCACGCCGCCGCCTGGTAGTCACGCAGGCCTCCCGGCGCATCTTTTACGTTCGGCTCCAGATGATAAATCGTGTTTCCATAGCGCGCGTGGCGTTCTTTGGTGAGTTTGGTCAGTTCCGCGAGCAAAAACGGCCGTGCTTGTTTTTCCGGTCCTGGTAGGATTTTCTTAGTGAAGCGATCGAAAAGTTCTTCATCGCCCCCCAGAAACCTGCGGTCCAGAAGCGCCAGATGAAATTCCGCGTTGTCCTCTTCAATGCGTTTGCATTCCTCGAGCGTGCGGCCGGCGGAACTCACGCGAAACCCAAGGTCCCACAACGTTCTGGAAAAATCCGCAATCAGCGGGCGAAAGTCTGCCTCGGCTTTTAGGCTGCCGAATAAAAAGAGGATGTCCAGATCCGAGTAAGGGAAAAGCAGGCGGCGCCCGTAGCCACCGAGCGCCACAAGGGAAAGTCCCTGCGGCTCGGTGTTATGCACGCGCAGAACTTCGCCAAAAATGTGTTGCGAGGTTTTGTCGGCCAGCGCGCAAAGCGCTTCGAGGGTGTCTTGCGCGCTTCCGCCCGCTTCGAATTTTCGTCGGATGCGTTGTCGCTCGTCCTCGGCCTGTGGTCCGAGGATGGACAAGGGAGTTAAAGAACCTTGCATGGTTTTTGCGGGCCGGTTGGCCGGATCAAGTCCCGGGCGAGCTGCGGTCGTCACTTCATTCAGAGCGCGTTTTCACCGCGCTCCTCGTTCCGGATCCGGATGGCTTCCTCAACCCGTGACAGGAATATTTTACCGTCGCCAATCTTCCCTGTCTTGGCGGTCTTCAGGATTGTGTCCACAGCGCGCTGCACCAGAGGATCCGGCAGGACCATCTCGAGCTTGAGTTTGGGCAGCAGGTCCACGGTATATTCCCGCCCGCGGTAAACCTCGGTGTGTCCCTTTTGACGGCCGTGGCCGCGCACCTCGGTCACGGTCATGCCCTCGATGCCGATTTCGCGCAAGGCATCTTTAACGGATTCGAACCGCGAGGGCTGAATGATTGCCTCAATTTTCATCATGAACGTTTCTGCTCCGCCCCATGCCTGACGCTGCCGTGCTGATGGTACTCAGGACTCGAGGTTATAGGCCTCTTCACCGTGCTGCGTGATGTCCAGGCCTTCGATCTCTTCTGGCTCGGTCACGCGCACGCCGGTAATCATATCCGTTATTTTCAGCAGCACAATGGTCCCCACCAGCGCAAATCCCCAGGCCATCAATACCCCAACCAGCTGATTGCCGAGCTGTCCCCAGTGTCCATCCATTCCGCCGACGGGCTTGCCCGCGCCGAAAATCGGATTGATCACCTGTTGAGCGAAGACTCCGGTCAGAAGCGCGCCGATCGTGCCGCCCGCGCCGTGCACACCGAAAGCATCCAATGCATCATCATAGCCGAAGATCGACTTCACTTTCGTGACCATCCAGTAGCACACCAAGCCGGCGACAAATCCAATCGCCAGAGCCGGCATCGGTCCCACGAATCCTGCTGCTGGGGTAATCGCAACCAGGCCGGCAACCGCGCCGGAGATTGCGCCGAGCGCGCTGGCCCGCCCGTTCTTGATCCACTCCGCGATGCTCCAGCTAATGGCTGCCGCAGCCGTGGCAAAGTGGGTGGCGACAAACGCGCTGGTGGCCAACGAGCTTGCGGCCAGTGCGCTGCCCGCGTTAAAGCCGAACCAGCCGACCCACAGCAGACAAGCGCCAATGAAGCTCAAAACCAGAGAATGCGGCGGCATCGGTTGCTTGGGATAGCCAGTCCGCTTTCCAAGATAGAGCGCGCACACCAGTGCTGAAACTCCCGAGCTGATGTGCACGACGGTCCCGCCGGCAAAATCCAGGGTGGGAAATTTTCCGCCGAGGGAGGCATTCAGAAAGCCGCCTTTGCCCCACACCATGTGCGCTAGCGGCGCGTACACCACCAAAAACCAAAGCGTCAGGAACAGGACGGTGCCACTGAACTTCATGCGCTCGGCTGTCGCGCCGGTGATCAGGGCCGGCGTGATGATGGCAAACATCAGTTGATAGATCATGAAGGTTGCTTGCGGGATCGTTCCCGCGTAGTCGGGATTGGGGTCTGCACCCACGCCTCGCAAGAAAGCATGCTCGAATCCGCCGATGACCTGCCCATTCCCGCCGAAGCACAAGCTGTACCCCACAAGCGCCCACAGCACGCTGATTAACGCCATCAGCAGAAAGCTCTGCATCATGATCGCCAGGGTGTTCTTTCGCCGCACCAGTCCGCCATAAAAGAGCGCCAGACCGGGTCCTGTCATCATCAGTACCAGGGCCGCGCTCACCAGCATCCACGCGTTATCCCCGGCCGATTGCGCCGCGGTCACGCGCTGGTCCAGCTGTGACAGTTTGTCGCCGACGGCTTTCGAGCTTTCTGGAGTGGCAACCGGCGTTGTGCCGGAAGTTGCTGCAGGAGAACTATTTGCGGCCGACGGGAGGGGTTGTTGGGCAAGAAGCGGAATAGCGGCAAGCACCATGGTCCCAAGCAAACAACAGTTCCATCCCAGGTGCTTCATAGATATATCCGCTCCGCTGCGTTTCGGTTGCGCCGGCCTTGGCCGGGGCTACGCTGAAAAAAACACTGCCGGGGACCCGCCATTTTTTCGACTGGGATTATACGCGCGCCAGCCCACAGGCCACATTTAGAAATTTGCATCGCTCAGATTCGTTTTTCAGATTCGTTGTCTATCCGCTCGTCCGGCGACTTCAATGCCGTCTTCGTTCCCTACACCAGGCGCCCACACCTCACACCGGCAGTTTTCTCGGAGGCTATTCCTTGCCTCCCGGCCCGGCCATCGTATAATGCATCGCGGTCGTACCTGTCGCTCCTGCGGTTTCGGCCCATCCGGGCCATGTCCCTAGGAGCGAGAATAAGGACTTCGAGCGAAGTACTATGACCGAGCATCCGCCCATGGAAATCATCGTCCGAGAATCCGGGACTATCCCGATTCTCGAAATCCGCGGCCGCCTGACCATTGGCGATCCCAGCGAGCAGCTCCACGATGCGCTCGAGGCGGTAGCAAAGGCTGGCGCTCACAAGGTCATCGTGGACCTCAATGGCGTGCCACAGATCGATAGCTCCGGCATATCCGCTCTCGTGCGCATTTCCATTAAGCTGACCCGCGAAGGCGGTGGGTTGCACTTAATCTGCCGGAGCGGCCGCGTGCGCGACGCCCTCACCGTGACGCGCCTGGTCGAAGCCATCCCGACATTCGACACGGAATCCGCCGCCCTCGCGAACTTCGCGTAGCGAAAACGGGGCAGCGGGAAGCAACGTTTACCGCGCCCAGAGCGTCCTTTAGCTTGGGTGTACCTCCGATTCATCCAGTAAACGTCGATTTCAAGTCGCCACATGTGGACCTCTTTGCTAAAAAAGACGTTTTCTACTCTGCGCGCTGGCAATTCGTCCTGGGCTTTGGGCCCGTTTAGTTTTTTATTGACTGCCGCGCTCTCTGGCACCCTGTTGAGCGTCTCGGCCGTGGCGCAGGATTCTGCATCTCGATTAGCGCCCAACGCCGAAGCTCAGATGAATTCTCTGGCATCCCGCGTGGCCGGGCAAATCCGCCAGTCCAAGATCGATCCGGAAAATACCAAGGTTTTCGTATTCGATTTCTCCAACGCCGTCGACAAGGAATTCTCCAAGCTCGGCGGTCTCCTCGCAGATCACTTTTCCACCGCCCTTAGGAACCAGGCAGACGGATTTGTCGTTTTGGACCGCCCGCTCCTCACGGCCTATTTGAAAGACAACTGGATTGATCAAAAAGCGATTCAGAGCAACGGGATCGCGTTGGCTCTCGCCAGGTCGATGGGGGCAACCGCGGTGGTTCGAGGCGACTTGGAACAAGAGCCGGACCATCAACTCCAGCTTACGCTGAGGCTGGAAGGATTTGGTCCCGCGTGGTCTGCCGGGAGCCTGCTCACTCTGACGGGAGAGATGCAGGCTCTGTTCCGAGAGCCACTCCCCACATTCATGCGCACCTCACCGATCCCCGCAGAGCCAGGGGTGCTCATTCCGGGAATGGATGGTGTGGGTATTCCTGCGTGTATCTATTGTCCCCCGCCTCTTTACGACGACGACGCCCGCGCCGCCAAGTACCAGGGCACCATCGAACTGTCCGTGGTGGTGACCCCCGACGGGCGCTCCGATTCCATCTTGGTGTTGCAGGGAGCTCCGTTTTTGCTGAACAAGCAAGCCGTTGAGGCCGTTCAAAAGTGGAAATTCAAACCAGCGGAAAAGGATGGCAAGCCCGTTCGCGTGCGTGTTCCAATCGAAATAACTCTTCGTGTCAACTAAAGCTTTTTTAACCGCCCTTTTTCAATTCCGCGAGGACCAGCTTGGCCACTTCTTTCAGCGTCTCGAATACGCCGATCCCTTGAATGGCCACTCCCTCGAGTACGGGCTCGCCTTTTTTCTGAAGCTGCTTGGTCAGTTCGGCCACGGACATGGCGTTGGGCAAGTCGCGCTTGTTGAACTGAAGAACATACGGAATCGTATCGAAATTCAGGTTGTGCTCTTTCAGATGCTCCTGTAGGTTTTCCATGGTCTCGAAATTCGCGTCCAGCCGTTCTTCCTGCGAATCCGCTACGAACACGACGCCGTCGGCGCCCTTCAAGATGAGCTTTCGGCTGGCCTCATAGAACACTTGGCCGGGGACGGTGTAGAGGTGGAAGCGGGTTTTGAACCCGCGCACCGTTCCCAGGTCCAACGGAAGAAAATCGAAGAACAACGTGCGGTCGGTCTCCGTGGCCAGGGACACCATCTTACCCTTCTGGTTTTGCCCCGTGTGGTCGTAGATCCACTGGAGGTTCGCGGTCTTACCGCCCAGACCTGGACCGTAGTAGACCAGCTTGCAGTTAATTTCGCGAGCAGGAAAATTGATGAAAGGCACTTGTTCCTAACCAGAGTTCGGCCACAAATTTATAGCATAGGCGGCGCTGGCAGGCCAGCTTTCCGGCTGGGCCTGTCCTCTGTCGGCTAACTTCCTTACAGTTTCCGCGAAAACATGCTCATTGCCATGCCCTTTTTTCACCCGGTGCCGCCGGGCAGTAACTCAGGCAGGTGCTGGCCAGCCCACTTCCGCTCGTTGACGCCGTCATTTTCCTCTGTTACGATTCGCGTCATGGCAAAAGCGCGCAAAGCCTCTTCGGGCTCCTCTGGACGGGCTAAAGGGAACGCGCAGGGTCACTCTAACTCATTGAAAAAAAAGAACTTGCCTCCGCCTCCGCCGGCGCAACGGGGGGGCGTCGAACTGGTCGATCCGCTGGTGCAAGCGCAGCTGAAGACCTACGACGAAGCTCTCGGTCTTTTCCGCCAGCAGAAATTTGCCAAGGCCAAGCAGGAACTGGAAAAAGTTCTCGAAGGGCCCAGCAAAGGCCTGGCCGACCGCGCGCGCATGCACTTGCGCATCGCCGAGCAGCGCATGAAACCGAGCTCGGAGCAGAATCCCCGTACTGCCGATGAACACTATCAGCGCGGGGTGGCCATGATGAACATCGGCCGCTGGGACGACGCCCGGGAAAGTCTGATCAAAGCGCGCAAAGCTTCACCCAAGTCCGATTACATTCACTATGCTCTTGCCGCTCTCGATTGCCTCACGGGCGAGGCGGATTCGGCCATGGTGAATCTCAAAGTGGCTATCGAACTCCGCCCGGAAAACCGCTACCACGCGCGCAACGATGAAGACTTCGCCTTCCTCCAGGAAGATCCTCGCTTCACTGAGCTTCTGTATCCGGAAAAAGACGGCACCGCCGGCTGAGTCTTCGTGATTTGGTTTTCCTGCCCGTCAAACCGCAACGTACCTAGAGCCGAGCAAAAACCGGATTGCAAATTCCGTGCTAATAGGAAAGAGTCTCTTTGCGGGTTGTTCGCCGATAGCAAGAATTCAGTCCCTAGGTGCGCGGTTCTAAGGAAGGGTTTCATGGTCCAGTTTCACTACGTCATCCGGTGAAGAAAAAAAAGCGCAAACCGAAAACTCTCTCCCGCGGATTCCGCGTGGTTGCTCTTGGCGGCGGCACCGGACTCTCGACGCTTCTTCGCGGGCTCAAGGAGTACGTCGTCCGCCGCAGCGACGAGCATCCCAATTCGCACCGCCCTATTTCCGAGCTCACTGCCGTTGTTACCGTAACCGACGACGGCGGCAGTTCCGGTCGCCTTCGCCGCGAAAACCGCGTCCTTCCGCCCGGCGACATTCGCAACTGCATGGTCGCCCTTTCCAAAGATGAGGCTCTTCTCGGCCGCCTCTTCCAATATCGTTTTCATGCCGGACGCGGCCTCGTGGGCCACAATTTCGGCAATCTTTTCCTGGCCGCGCTCACCCACGTTACCGGGGATTTCGCCGAAGCCATTCGCGTCAGCAGCAAAGTTCTGGCCATTCGCGGCCGTATCTTTCCTTCGACACTTTCGAACGTCCAACTCGTCGCCAGGAAAAGATTGCCGAAATTGTGG
>Ga0206996_1144_pt1 | contig 15046 bp, 4 predicted proteins | sample Alteio_BWMinCont_2_FD_153467 | JGI IMG/M metagenome (GOLD analysis project Ga0206996, IMG submission 153467) | Enriched cells from forest soil in Barre Woods Harvard Forest LTER site, Petersham, Massachusetts, United States -... | ecosystem: Environmental > Terrestrial > Soil > Temperate forest >...
ACAGGCTGAATGATTCATTCATGAGTACGCCCCATCGGTCAAAGATCTTCATATCAAACTGACCGATGCCTTTGCCTACCACCAGGAACAGATCGTTGCTTCCATCTCCGTTGGGAGTGAAGACATTTGGAATCTGGAGCGAGGAGTTAACATCTGACACCACAATGATGACCTGATGGGTTGCAGTACATCCATTGGCATCGGTTACGTTGACTGTTGCCGTATACGTACCTGCAGCACCATAGGTATGCGACGGGTTTGCACCGGAACCTGTTGTTCCATCTCCAAACACCCAGGTCCAGACCGTTCCAGCAGTGGAAGTCGTATCTGTAAAATGAACAGTGAGCGGTGCATTTCCGGAAGTACTGTCGGTTGTAAATGAAGCGCTGACAGAATGGATCGTCACATTGGTGGAAGCGGTTGACGTACCGCACATATTGGAGGCAAGAACGGTGTATGTTCCGGTCGCGGTGGCATAAATAGAATTTGCTACGGCACCCGTACTCCAGGTATAAGGTCCTCCCCCGCTTGCACTTAACAATACAGAATCTCCTTTACAGGTACTGGATCCACCGGTGATGGCCAGTGTAGGTATGTTCATCAGTGTAAAGTTAAGTGTCACCTGGTCTGATCCGCATCCGTTGGTCTCCATACAGGTTACTGTTCCTCCTGTAGCTCCTGCATTTACAAATACTGAATTAGTTCCCTGACCTGAAACAATGGTGGAGCCCGCTGGAACAGTCCACGTATAAGTGGATCCCGGAGTGTTTACCACACTGAATGTTTGTCCGGTTGCATTTGCACAGATATTGGTTGGCCCTGTGATTGCAGAGGTTAGCGGAAGAGACCCCACGGTCATTGTAAAAGTAACTGGTGCCGCACTTCCGCAACTGTTGGTTTGTGTACAGGTAATATTTCCTCCAGTGGTTCCCCAAAGAACAGTTATAGAATCCGTACCCTGACCACTTTGAATCGTTGCCCCGGCAGGAACAGTCCAGGCATAGACAGAACCTGGATTATTGAGCACCGCGTATATTCCTGTCGTGTTTGGACATAGTGGAGATGGACCGGTAATGGCAGAAGTGACAGGAGGAGGACTGTTGGTTACATTGATAGTCACCGGAACACCAGTACCACAAGAGCTTGTTTCGGTGCAGGAGATTGTTCCTGCAGATGGACCCCAGTTTACCGTGATCGAATTTGTTCCTTGACCGGACACAATGGTCGCTCCGGCTGGAACGGCCCAGTTATAGGTCGATCCTGGAGTATTCGTAACGCTGTATACTACGCCTGCCGTGTTCGGGCAAACAGGATTATTTCCGGTTATAGCCGAAGTAACCGGTATCGGACTTGTAGTTACATTGAATGTTACGGCCGGTCCGCTGCCGCAGGTAGTGGTCTCCGTACAGGCAACTGTTCCACCCCCAGGGCCGAAAGTTACCGTGATCGAATTGGTACCCTGTCCGCCTGTAATCGTTGCTCCGGCGGGAACCGTCCAGTTATAAGTAGAACCGGGAGTATTGGTGACACTGTAAATGATACCGGCTGCATTCGGACACACCGGTGTTGATCCTGTTATAGGAGCGGTATGAGGCAAGGCACCCATTACAACGTTCATAGTGACCACCGCTGCAGATCCGCAGGTATTTGATTCGGTGCAACTAATCGTTCCTCCCGTTGCAAGCCAGTTAACTGAAATGGAATCCGTTCCTTGTCCGGAGACAAGCGTAGCTCCGGCGGGTACGGTCCATGTAAAAGTTGTTCCGGGATTAGAGCTCACGCTATAGATTATTCCAGTTGCTCCCGGACAAAGCGGACTCGTGCCGGTGATAGCAGATGCTATCGGAGCAGCGTTGACAATTACATTAAACGTAACAGCAGCTCCGCTGCCGCATGTATTCGTTTCAGTGCAGGAGATCGTTCCTCCGGTTGCACCCCAGTTTACTGTAATAGCATTCGTTCCCTGACCTGCAGTGATCGCAGCACCCGCCGGGACAGTCCAGTTATAAGTCGACCCTGGAGTATTCGTAACAGAGTATGTCAATCCGGTAACACCCGAACAAACAGGGCTTGTTCCCGTAATCGCAGAAGTTGCAGGAGGGGGCGTGATCGTTACAGGGAAAGTAACAGGAGCTCCCGTTCCGCATGAATTTGTTTCTGTACAGCTGACAGAGCCTCCTGTAGCTCCCCAGTTCACCGTGATTGAATTGGTTCCCTGACCTGCCGTAATGGTGGCTCCGGCTGGGACGGTCCAGTTATAGGTACTACCCGGCGTATTCACCACACTATAAACTACTCCGGTAGCATTCGGGCATACTGGGCTGGTACCGGTCACAGCAGAGGTAATCGGAGTCGTGCTAGTGGTTACATTAATCGTTACAGCGGCACCTGTTCCGCAGGAATTGGTCTCGGTACAAGAAATGGTTCCACCTGCAGGACCGAATGAAACGGTAATCTGATTACTGCCTTGACCGGAGGTAATCGTAGCACCTGCAGGAACCGTCCAGTTATAAGTCGAACCCGGAGTATTCACCACCGAATAAATCATTCCAACAGCATTCGGACAAACAGGGTTTGTCCCTGTGATGGCAGAGGTTACTGGCGTTGAGCTGGTAACCACATTAAAGTTAACTGCCGTTCCACTGCCACAAGTATTTGACTCCGTACAGGAAATGGTGCCTCCGGCAGGACCGAAGGTGACCGTTATGGAATTCGAACCTTGGCCGGAAGTGATGGTCGCACCTGCTGGAACACTCCAGTTATAGGTATCTCCCGGATTATTTGTAACCGTGTAAATCATCCCTGCTGCATTCGGGCAGACAGGGGTAGTACCGGTAATTGCGGAGGTGACAGGAAGAGTAGTGATGGTAACAGTCATATTGACCGCGGCTCCCGGACCGCAGGAATTTGATTCGGTACAAGTCACCACTCCACCGGTGGCTCCCCAGTTCACCGTAATCGAGTTGGATCCCTGACCGGAACTGATGGTTGCTCCGGCGGGAACAGTCCAGTTATAAGTATCACCCGGATTGTTCGTAACACTGTACACAACACCGGATGCATTCGGGCAAACGGGAGTAGTGCCGGTGATTGCCGAAGAAACAGGAAGAGAAGTGATCGTTACATTCATCGTAACCGGAGCTCCCGGTCCACAGGAGTTTGATTCCGTGCAGGAAACAGTTCCTCCGGTGGCACCCCAGTCTACGGTAATGGAATTGGTCCCTTGTCCCCCAGTAATATTGGCTCCGGCAGGAACACTCCATACATAAGTATCACCAGCATTATTCGTGACATTATAAGTGACTCCGGTTGCATTCGGGCAAACCGGATTGGTACCTGTTATTGAAGAACTGGTAGGAACGGGTGTCACACTGACATTGGCCATGGTGGAAGTTGTTCCGGCTCCGCAACTGTTAGATTCTGTGCAAGTGATATTTCCTCCACTTGTTGCCCAGCTCACAGTGATGGTATTGGTACCCTGTCCCGAGGTAATCGTTCCACCCGGAGGAACAGTCCACACATACGTATCTCCCGGATGATTGGTAACAGTATAAGTGACTCCTGTTGAATTTGCACACACCGGATTGAGTCCGGTAATAGAAGAGGTGATCGGGAGTGAAGTCATCGTCACATTCATGGTCACCGCTGTTCCAGGGCCACATAGATTGGACTCCGTGCAGGAAACGGTTCCTCCGGAAGCACCCCAGTTAACAGTGATTGAATTAGTCCCCTGCCCTCCGGTAATGGTTGCTCCGGCAGGAACGCTCCATACATAAGTATCTCCCGGAGTGTTGGTGACGCTGTACACAACGCCTGTAGCATTCGGACAAACCGGATTGGTTCCTGAGATAACAGAAGTGGATGGTACTGGGGTAATGGTGACATTCATAGTCACTGCAGTTCCTGGTCCGCATAGATTTGACTCCGTGCAGGAAACAGTTCCACCGGTGGCTCCCCAAGATACGGTGATTGAATTGGTACCGGCTCCTGCAGTAATTGTGGCTCCTGCAGGAACACTCCATACATAAGTATCTCCTGCGTGATTCGTGACACTATAAACAACACCGGTTGCATTGGCACACACCGGATTCGTTCCGGTAATCGCCGAACTGGTGGGTACCGGAGTCACTGTGACATTGGCCATGGTGGAGGTATTACCCGCTCCACATGCATTGGATTCGGTACAAGTAATACTTCCTCCGCTCGTTGCCCAGCTCACAGTGATGGTATTGGTGCCCTGTCCCGAAGTGATCGTGCCCCCAGGGGGAACGGTCCAAACATAAGTATCTCCAGGATGGTTTGTTACCGTATACGTAACACCTGTTGAATTAGCACAAACAGGATTGAGTCCTGTGATTGCAGAGGTCACCGGAAGTGGGGTGACCGTCACGTTATAGGTAACCGGTGTGCCGGGACCACAGAGGTTGGTTTCTGTACAGGAAACAGTTCCACTGGTGGCACCGAAAGTGACCGTGATTGAATTCGTGGTTTGTCCGGCTGTAATCGTTGCGCCTGCGGGGACTGACCAGTTATAGGTTGAGCCGGGGGTATTGGTTACACTGAATACCACTCCGGTAGCGTTGGCACAAACGGGACTGGTACCGGTGATAGCCGATGTGCTGGGTGCCGCTGTTCCGGGATTGACAGTGATGGAGGCGTTCCCCGTACAACCTCCGGGAGCATTTATTGTTACGGTATACGTGGCCGGAGGAACATTTGTGATGGAAGTACCAGTCCCTGCATTCGACCAGGTATAGGTGAAAGGCCCGGAACCACTGGTGATGGTTGTGGAGGCAGATCCATTGGAGGGTCCGCAGTTTGAATTGGTCGAGGAGGTAGAGAAGGTGAAACCACTCGTCACCGTAACGGTGTGGGTCAAAGAATCTTTGGTTCCGAAACAGTTTTGAGTAACCAGCTTTACCGTATACGTGCCTGCTGATGCAAAGCTATGTGTTGCATTAAAAGCTGTCGAAGTATTAGCTCCGCCTGAAGCAGGATCACCAAAGTTCCAGGAATAAACACCCATTGATCCACAGTTCTGAACCGTAGTATTGGTAAATGTTGAAAGTAAGGGTCCGCATCCGGTATTCGGGGAAACGGTAAACGCAGGCGTGGGTTTGTCAGGATAGTATTTCCACATATCACTGTAGTAATGCTGACCATTGTTGACACCCCCTCCAAAAAGCCAGATTCCATCTTTCCCTTTAAAAGAACAGGCTCCTATTCTCGCGCCTGGAATATTTCCAGCGGCAGGAACTGTTTTGACTCCATAAACTCCCGCCTGCAGATAGGTCGTTGCTCCGCTCACCCAACTCCACATATTGGTATTAGGGTTATAAGTCCAGAGATCATTCGTTGATTTGGCGCCTTTGATATCATCCGAACCTCCCAGTAACCAAAAATTACCACAGTAATCGGTCCAGTTTGCTCTTGTTTCAATCCTTCCGCTTGGTGAATTGGCTGTTGACGGAGCACAACTTCCACCAGAAACAGAAGGTTGGTTAATCAGGCTAGAGCCATTCATCCAGGTCCATTGTGCGGCAACAGGATCATACTTCCAAAGGTCATTGAGCATCCCTCCTCCAGTGAAAAAGCTGGAGTCATTTCCTCCAAATATCCAGAAATTTCCGGCCAGATCTTTCCAGCTGGCAAACACCATCCTTCCCGGTGGCTGGTTGGCCGGACTGGCAACACCCTGGGTTCCATACCATCCTGCAGGGTTGTTCCACTGACTGCCATTCATCCAGGTCCAGTTATTGCTTGCGATATTAAATCTCCAGAGGTCATTGTATTCACCATTCCCCTGTCCACCGAAAAACCAAAGGTCTCCGTTTGCATCGGTCCAGGAGGCATTGCACTCAAAGCGATAGGAAGGATTATTAGCAGCCACGGTGACACCCATGGTTCCCCAGGAGCCTCCATAAAAATTCGTCTGCGGGCCTTTCATCCAGGTCCATTGCATGGTTGTGGTGTTGAACATCCACAGGTCTGCGGTAGCACCAAAGAAAGTATCAAATCCTCCGAACATCCAGAGGTTATTACTATTGTCTACCCAGTTAATGGTACCATATTTCCGAGGCCCAGGGTTATTCGAGGCAGCAGGAACTCCCATAGTTCCCCAGGTCACTGTATTATTAGGTGCATTGGGGCCATTTTCCCAGGTCCACATATTTGTGGTTGGATCGAACATCCAGGTATCATTATAGGTATTCCCACCAACGGTTTCATACCCTCCATAAATCCAGAATTTACCGTTATTGTCGGTCCAGTGAGAAGCAACGTATCTTGCAGGAGGGGTATTGAATGCTCCGGGAAAACCCATGGCTCCATAATTTCCAACATCATCGTCAGGGGTATTGGGTCCATTCATCCAGGCCCATTGGGTTGCCTGCGATGAAGCCAGTTGAACGCTCAGCGAAAAGAGAAGGATAAGAGCGAGCCTGAATACGATTTTCTGTTGAATGGTTTTTTTCATAGGTGATTCCTAATCTTTTTTTATTCCTCGTTCGCGCTTCTCTTCTTCATCAATCTCATTCTCTCTCAGAAATTTCCCATGTTTATCGATGAAAATATTTTCATCCCCTTTGACAACCCCGGCTTCCCCATTGATAAAAGAAAAAGCCATTTTATAGGTTGCTTTGATTACGAATATTCCGCTGCTATTGATATAACCCCAGCCCTCTTTCACCTTTGCGGGAGCAAGTCCTTCAGAGAAATTACCAGCGTCATCGAACGTGCATGGAATTACAATTTTGCCATTGGAATTAATAAATCCATATTTACCACTCTGTCTCACTCTGGCAAGCCCTCCGGAAAAATCATTTGCCGACTCAAACTGAAGCGGAATAACAAATTTTCCTGTTTTATCGATGAAGCCATAACTGGTTCCCTTGGCAACCCGTGCAATCCCATTTATGAACTGGGCAGCATCATCAAATTCAAATGGAATGGAAACATCCCCTTTTTCATTAATATATCCTCTCTTGCTTCCCTGAAGGACAATGGCAAATCCTTCACTGAACTCACCTCCTGCTATATACATAGCGGGAACGATCACCTGGCCGCCTTTGGATTTATATCCCACCTTTCCATTCTGATAAAAACGCTCCGGGCTCTGAGAAAAACAATGGAGCGTGCAGAACAGAGCAAAAATAATTGCAAGAGACTGAGGCTTTGTTTGGGCCATAGTTTTTAAAGATTTAAGATGATATTATTGCGAGTGACTGTAAGTCAGATGTATCAGATTGAACATTTACTCAAATCCAATAGAATAAAGCTAACCTTTTTTGCTGAAAGATATCCACCAAAAAGCAGGTAATTATTGGAAGTTGAACATAGAGCCCCTATTCCTTTCAGGCTTTTAGCTTCTCAAGCCTTCTGGATTCCCATTTTCCTCGGATAATCTCTGCAAAGCTTTTTTGGGTGACTTTGCTTTCCAGCCAGGAAACGATATCAAAGAAACTCAAGACCTGAGCTTCAAAAGGGTCAGCCTGGAGCTTGATCACTTCTTCCCGAAGGTCTTTGAATCCCTGGCGGAAGTCACCCGGAGTATTGAATTTGGAAGAACGCTGAATAAAGTTCAGCATCAGGGTTTCGAACTTGAACAGTTTCTGCTGTTTGAGAAAAGTACGATAGGTAGAGCGGATAGCGTATGAAAGCAACTCGTGATTCTTCAGTTCGAAATGAAGGATCATATTCATGATTTGTGCAAAACGATAAACGTCCGGTCTGGTATCGAGGAAGATATCGTTATTGAGCATGATATTCATCCACTTGAGCGCATTTTTATAATCGCCCGCTCCAAAATACCCGCAGAAGATGTTGTAACTGAAGCCTAGAATAAATTCATGATGCAAGAGGGCTCCATATTTTTTTATTCCGTCCTCGATCTCCGGAAGGAACTTGACGCATTCTTCAAAATTACCGCACTCAATGGCGCGGGTCACTTTGAGTGCATAGGAATATGCGAAAATCCTTGATTCGATGGTAGGAGACTTCGTCTGAATCTTGTCAAACTTGGCAAGATTTTTTTCCATTTCTTCCGGATAATTCAACTCGTCCTGAATATTAACAAGGTTATTAAGGGCCCGGATATAAAGAATGAGGTTATCATCCATCTGAGCCGGAAAAGCCTCGACATGTTCCACAATTTTCTTGCGGTATTCATAGGTCTTTTTAATATCCCCCATGATTTCGGAATACATATTGGAAGCACTCAGGAAATAATAACGGGAGAGAAAGCCAGTAGCCAGTGCTTCATCCTTCATATATGGATTGGACATCACAGATTCATAGATCTGCTTTTCCTTTTTATTTCTTGGGAAGCCCAGACTCTTGGTATAGTAAAAAAGGGTATCGTCGGCCGACTTGTACTGCACATACTTCTTATATTCATCAATGAGATTCTTCTGTACTTCTGTTTTCTCATCCAGTTTTTTCTTCAACTCATCCATATCAGGTAATGCCCTGTATACGATGGCGAGCCATTCATAAATCTGAAGCAGCGTAAGATACTTCTGATGGTTCTTTGCAATTTTCTCTGCCTTTTTCAGAATCTTATTGCAGGCTTTGAACAGGCCTTTATCAAAAAGTATTTCTACAGAATGAAGCATTCCATTCAGTTCCGTTTCAATTGAATTATCTGAATGGTATTCCTTCAGGCTTTTCAGAATGAGGGAATAAAGATATATTTTCTCAGAAGGAAGATGCTGAATGAACGTTTCTCCTTTAAACTGCTTAATCAGCTTTTGTTCATCATACTCTTTCTGGCTATCAATAGCATCAAACAACCTGACATAGTTGTTTTGAGTACCGATTACATGCATCCCGGCTGCCTTCTTAAAATACCCTTTTTCATTACGGGTAAGGGATTTGATTAATTGAAATAGGTCGTCTGAGCTTTTCATAAATGACTAGGAAACAAGGTATTGGATTCAGTCTTTGAAACTGCGATCGTGTGTGGATTTAAAGGTAATAAAAAAAATGAGATCTGGAATCCCCGAATGAAACTGCAAAACGGAAGGAAAGACTTAGGAGCAAGAAACCCTCTATTAGGAACTGAAATGGAAAGGCTCACTGCACATTAATTTTCTGAGTATACTGTTTGGTTGTACCGACCAGGTAGGCAATATAAATTCCTTTAGTCAGCTGCCGGAGATTATAATTTTTTTCAAACTCCCCATTTCCTGTGATATTGAATTGATCATGGAGCACTTCCTGCCCGAGTGTATTTACAATTCTCAGGTTGTAGGTATCTTCTTCATCCGCTCCGAAGTTAAGTGTACAGCTTGACAAAACGGTATTGTAAGATATTTTTGCCTCGCCCTTTTCCAGAAATTCAACCGGAACAGGGCCATAGAATGCAAATTTCCCATTATAATCCACCTGCTTGATCCTGTAATAGGACAATCCATTCATTGGAGAATGGTCAGTAACGGTATAGCTTAGTGGAACGGAGGAATTTCCTGCACCTTTTACTTTTGCAAATTCCTCATAGTTCGATCCATCCCTGGATTTTTCAAGTACAAAATAATTATTGTTTATTTCACTGGATGTGACCCAATCAAGTTTTACACTGGAGCCCTGGGGGGTAGCTGTAAATGAAAGGAGTTCTATCGGAAGTGTACAGGTTTCAACCGCTGTGGTGGTGGCCAATATAGAGGTGGAAGTTAACGCGAGCGGACTTTGAGTACCTCCGCCTCTGGTTTCGTAAATCACAGGAATCCTGCTATGCAGCTCGTTTCCTCCTCCGAAACTCCGTACCGTTTTTGTAACAACCGGAGTAAATTGATAGCCTAAGCATCCGGGGGTATTATTGGTCAATTTATTCGCTTTAACGATCATCGCACCAACCGTAGTTGCTCCTGAAAAATTAGTCGTGCCTGAAATTGCATAAGTACCACCCACATTCACCTGATCCACTTCCGGCCCTAATAAGTTCCAGCTATCTGTTCCATCCATATTGGCGGTACCATAGCCATCGGCATGTACTACGTTCCCGTTCGGGTCGATTTCAAGTAATGACATATCATACCCCCCTACTCCTCCCGGATCCATAAGCACACCAACGATAAAGTTCCCATTCGTTACCTGTTTTATACCCTGAGGTCTTGAATAAACACCTCCGCCAAAATTGTAGGAATTCGCCCAGAGGATACTGCCATTTCCATTGCTGACGCGAGCCAGCTCCACGTTTCCGGTTTGATAAGAATTGATGGTCAGAATAATGTCGTTTGTAAAATCTGAAGTCACGGCCGCAATTTCCATCCCAAATTCATAGGCAGTAGCCGTAGAACCCAGGTAATACGTTCTGCACCACTGAACAGCTCCAGCCGAATTTAATTTCAATACAAAAGCTTCATAATCCAGCGCACCCGTATATTTTGCGTTGTAGTCACGCGTCATACCCGAGATAAAGATATTCCCACCCGCCTCCAGGATGCATTCACCCTGATCATCCCGAGTTGAATCAGCAATCCAGGAAGAGAAATACTGATAACAGAAATTTCCGTCCGTATGCCCCTGAAGAGTAGGTTGCGCCGGAGTATAGTTGGATCCCCCGCAGTAGGCAAGTCCATATTTTTTTACAAAACCATCCGAGTTAAAATTACCCTTTGTGTAGTTATTGGTATCTCCATCGGCACCCGTCCGGATTAAAAAAATATCATTTCCTTTTGCATACCATTGAGAACCAAAATTACCGGAAAAATATCCGTACCCGTTAACGGCACTTCCACAAATCCCCATATTCGTTGGCCCTGGAGGCCCAGAAGCTGTGAGGTTCTCCTGCATAAATCCGGTAGTAGCCAGATCTCCATTTGCACATTTAACACCATCCAGGGCTTGCCCTCCCCCGGAACCGAATCCATTTGAGGAATGGTTATACATATATCCTGTGCCTGGTGCTCCTGTAGTCGTGTTAAATAATCCGATTACGGGACTGTAAGAAGGACCTAAGTTATTCTCCCCAACCAGCAATGCGTTATTGGCATCTACTTTACGGATTTTGTATATTTCGATAGCATTCGGATCAGAGACGATCCAGGAATTAGTCAGATTGCCATTGGTATCGGAGGTCATCACAATGCTTCCCTGAGGAGAGCAACAGGATTGATAATAGATCCCGCCGAAGATCATGGAAGGGCCATTCACATAAAAACCTACCTGGTCGTATTGAGACTGATTACAATAGAGAATACTTTCAAAGCCGTAACTTTCCTGAGCCTCCAGTTTAAAAACGGTTGCAAGAACCACAACGAATAGGATTCCTAGCCCTTTCATGGCTTAATCATTATAAAAATCAGTAAGAATGTTTGGTATGAAATAAAGGTTATGCTTTCAACATCTATTCATACGTAAAGTTATCCTGAATGGATGTTCTTATAAATACAAAAACAGCTAAAAACTGGAAGTCGGAAAGTGAAATTCTATTCTGGAAAAGAGTTTTGGGGCTCTACTTGGGGCTCTGAACAAGGGCCGAGGAGCCTGTATTCTGAATCAGTAACCGGGTGATCATGCTTTGAAGTGCGTCCATTTTCTGTTGCTGGATTTCCAGGGAAACCTGGAGATTTTGAATTCGGACATCTGTTCCTTGCCCTGATGACTGAGATTGAATGAAGGCCATCTCTTTTTTCATTTCCGACTGTGTTTGAGCAAGTTGAATGATCATTTGTTTGAGTAACTTATTTTCAGCTTGCAGAGAGTCATTTCTGCTATTCAGTTCCTGAACAGATTTTACCAGAGGAACCACAAAATCGGAATATGCGAGACTATAATAGGCACTGTCATTTTCAGGAGTCTTCAATCCGGTAAAATTGTAATTAACTTCTTTGGCTGCTTGTTCAACCTCTTGAGCTATAAAACCGCTGTGACGGAGTTGCTCCGCATTGGCAAGGCTCTTCAGGTCAGTTTCATTTACACCCATATGCCGGTTCATTTCTTTAATATCGTAATTATAAGAAACCGGTTTCAGCTTTAGGATGAAATCCAGACCATGCACATCCGCTTGAATATTTTTCTTGACCCTCCGGTCTGAAAGGTTGGTATAAGCTGCTGCGAAACCGCCTACTACAGTTACTGCATTGTTCCCAAGCACAACCTGATTGCTAGCCGTGGTCCTGGCATTATATCCTATGGCAGTAGAGTTAGTCCAGCCATCTACACTTACATCCGCCCCATAGCCTAGGGCTGTGTTATTACTTCCGGTACTGTTGGTTTGCAGTGCTGTATATCCAATACCGGTATTATTACCTCCCGACCAATTGTTAAGCATAGAATTATATCCAAAACTTGTATTATTTGCACCTGCTCCATCGGAGGTTAATGCTTGATATCCAACTGCGGTATTCTTACCACCGCTTGGATTGGTCCAGGAAGTAAATAAAGCATAATAACCAATTCCGACGTTTCCGGAAGAGTTGTTTACTTCGCGTCCAGCCCCATACCCTATAAAAACGTTATTATCTCCAAGTGTTGCTACCGCTCCTCCACCCTGTCCTGCATAATAGCCAAGAGTTACGTTGTTGCTTCCGGTCTGATTAAAATAGTTTGACTGGTATCCTACCGCAACATTTCCTCCCCCTGAAGTAAGATCATACAATGACTGAATTCCTACACCCACATTATTGCTTCCGGTCACTACACCCGATGACATTGAGTTGTAACCCACGGCAACATTACTGGATCCTGTAGTTGCACTTTTCATTGCCTGATATCCAAGAGCCGTATTATTGCCACCGGTTGTTACTCCATACCCTGCCCAGTAACCGAAATAAGCATTATTGGAATTGGAGTTGGTAGTTACTCCATAACCGGCCTGAAAACCAACGGTGGTATTATTATTACCGGTTTGGTTAAAATAGCCATTCTGAAAACCCGCACCCGTATTGTAATTTCCTTGCGTGAGAGAATACATTGCATTGTGACCCAAAGCCGTGTTTTCCATTCCAAGGGCAGCGTTGTTGTTCGGATTTAAAGTATAGAGTGCTCCATTTCCAAGAGCAACGTTGTAAAAACTGCTTTGGCCGGATCCGTTATTGAATGCTGTTGAGAACAGCGCCTGATATCCGATTGCTACGTTATCCGATTCCTCTTTCATACTGGTCAGTGCAAATGCACCAAGGCCAACGTTATTATTTCCCAACATCCCTACACCCGATCCGTAAGCGGCAGAATAACCCAAATACGTATTATTATTCCCACCAACCGCGCAACTGCCTACAACTTGAGAACCTATTCCCGTATTTTGCTTACCACCATTCCCTACGGTCTGAAAAGCGAAGTTTCCTACAGCAGTATTATCATTTCCTCCATTGTTTTCAGAATACATACTTTGGTTTCCGATGGCAACGTTGTTGGAATTGGCTCCGGCAAATTGAAGGGCCTCATTACCGATTCCGATATTATTGTTACCAGTGCCACAGGTCGTGTAATAACCAATACCGACATTGTTGGTGGCTCCGTTTCCGGTGGCGTACATTGCGTAAGCACCTACAGCTGTATTTTGATTACCGTTACAACCACCACAACCATACAAAGACTGAAGGCCCACAGCAGTATTCATGCTTCCACCCGTATTCCAGAGCATGGATTGACTACCTATAGAAACATTACTACTCCCTGAAGTATTATGATTCATCGCCTGTACACCTATGGCAATGTTGGAGTTACCAGTATTGCTATTTGCTGCCTGGTATCCAAAAAATGCATTTGAAAAATCAAGACGTCCTGATTTGGTGTTGTTCATATAAAAGCTAAGTGGAATCCCGTCGGTTGTACCCAGAAAATTAGTTCCATCCACTGTTCCTGCATTCCCTGTAAGCAGCCAGCCGCTTCCTCCGGTTGCAAAACGAATCCAGTTTGGTGCTCCAGGAGTTCCTCCGTTATAATAATAACCGGGGGTTACAGCTGTAGCACCGGCACCGGCTGTCGCTGTATTATACACAAATAACCCGGTGGCAGGATTGGTTGTAGGTCCCGCAGTATTTGTAGCGGTCAGCGCAACCTGCTCCGGCAAGAGACCTTGTGTCCCGGCATTACCTGAATTTAAATCCAGGATCGCTGAAGCATCGGGAGTGGTACCGCTGGTATTGATTCCCATATTCTGGGCATGTAAAAATCCTGCACCAAGCATGCCGGCAATGAATAAAAGAATTTTTGCTGGCGTTCTCATTTCTGTATTTATTTATCGTGGTGGTGGGAGGTCAATTTCACTGAATCAGCACAATTTTTTTGGAAAATACTTTGGTATCTGTCTCTAAAACATAAAAATAAATTCCTTCAGAGAGGTACATATCCATATCATATTCATTGAATCCCTGAGTAGCAAACAAAGCATTGGTAGCCACCAGGCGACCCGAAGCATCAAACGCTTTGATCCGAATGTTTTGCGCCCCTAACGAATACAACATTACCTTTATATTTCCTCCACCTGTAGAGACAATATCCATGTGCTCTTCAATAACCTGGCAGGGTTTAACCGCAATCGGCTTGAATGAGGTTGCTTCTCCATTCAGATCTACTTCCTTCAGTTTGAAATAGGCTGGTTTAGTCAATACTGAATCGGAAAGGAAAGTATAGTTGAGGGTGCTGGAACTGTTCCCTGCAGCCTGCACATTTCCAATTTTGAAATAGGAAACACCATCATACGATTGTTCAACTGTAAAGTAAGCGGAATTGGATTCTGATGCCGTTGACCATTGGAGTGAAACCCTGCCATTTGAACAGCCACCGCTGAAACCACTCAAGGTGATAGGAAGTGGGGTGTTTGGATCAACGAGGGTCCATACCCGGTTAAAAAAATTCGTACCAAGCTCAAAGGAACCCACAGCAGTCACCGCACCTGCTCCAGAATTCGTTCCTTCCTGAGGCATTGCATTCCAGCTATTCCCGACATCATCATAGTTCTGGGCAATGATCGTGCTTGTGTTCAACGTGTTCCCTCCATTTGCAGCTCCTTCTGCGACGACGAAGTTGAAGTCCAGTGTAACCTGCGGCTTCGTCCCATAACCCACTGCATTGATTATCCAAAACCGGTCAAGAACCATGG
>Ga0206996_1146_pt1 | contig 14941 bp, 19 predicted proteins | sample Alteio_BWMinCont_2_FD_153467 | JGI IMG/M metagenome (GOLD analysis project Ga0206996, IMG submission 153467) | Enriched cells from forest soil in Barre Woods Harvard Forest LTER site, Petersham, Massachusetts, United States -... | ecosystem: Environmental > Terrestrial > Soil > Temperate forest >...
TGGTGACCCCCCCGCCAAACCCGATGATCGGCGTACCGCGATGATTGCCGATTGCAGCAAGCCGCTCGTAAAATTTTTCCGCAACTTGAAGTCGTTTCGAAGTTTCTCCGCGCGCAATGAGGAGTAAATCGGGTTTGTAACCATGCTCTTTCAGTGTTTTCAAGAGCCGATCGCCATGGAGTTTCATTACTTTTCTGTCGGCGATTACGGTGACTTTCGAGGTTTGAAACCGCTTTAAAAGATCGGGAAGTTGATGACGGACGCCTGCGCCGATTGCTAAAACTGCGTCAGCCGTTTGCAACATCGGCCTCTAACTGTATCAAAATCTTATCCGCAACATCAGCGGGAGACATCCCTGTCGTATCGATCTGAAATCCCATTTTGCGGTAATGGGGCTCACGCTCTTTTAAAAGCGCGAAGGCTTGTGTGATTCCCGATTTTAATAAAGGACGCGATTTGTCTTTTGCCAGACGTCTTTTGAGATCTTCTTCCGTTGCCCACAAACAAATGAGCGCTGCATCTTGACTTGCCATCTCAAGATTTTCAGGCGTCAACAAAGTCCCCCCGCCCGTGGCAATCACGATTTCGCTCATCGAAACAAGCCCCTCAAGACATCGCTTCTCCAGTTTTCTGAAATACGTTTCCCCTTTTTTCGAGAAAATATCGGAGACCGACATCCCTTCGGTCGTTTCGGCAAGTGCATCAGTGTCGAAAAAAAGCCATTTCAATTTTGTGGCAAGCTGTTTGCCGACACTGGTCTTGCCGGTCCCCATAAATCCTGTAATCACGACACGTTTTGCTTTCATCTTGCTTTGAGTCTCGCCAAATAAGATTCGTAATTGCGCGTCACTTCTTTGATCGAGTCTCCTCCAAATTTTTCCAAGAAAGCTTGCGCCAAAACAAGGGCCACCATCGCTTCTCCCACGATACTGGCCGCCGGAACCGCGCAAACATCTGATCGCTGGTAATGCGATTTCCCCGCCTCTTTTGTTTGCATGTCTACCGAAGCCATCGGCTTGTGAATGCTTGAAATCGGCTTCATGTAGCCGGTGACGAGAATCGGTTCTCCATTCGAAATTCCCCCTTCGGTCCCTCCTGCATGATTGCTCGAACGGGAGAACTTTCCGTCTTGATAAAAAATTTGATCGTGAGCTTCTGAACCGTGCCGTCGCGCGTTTGCAATGCCTTCTCCGATTTCAACCGCTTTCATCGCTTGAATACTGACAATCGCCTGCGCAAGCCTTGCATCCAAACGGGCGTCCCACTGAACATGCCCTCCCAAGCCGACCGGCACCCCCTCGGCAATGACGAGAAATGCGCCGCCGAGAGAATCCCCTTCTTCTTTGCATCGATCAATGAGCGCCATGATCTCTTTTTCTTTGTCGGGATTAAAAAGGCGCAATGGAGAATCTTCAACCCGCGCGCGCAAGGTTGCGATGTCGAGATTGCCGGGATGCGACGCAATCCCCCCAATCTCGACCACCACACCCAAAATGTCGATGTTAAAGCAGGCTAAAAATTTCTTCGCAATCGCGCCAAGGGCCACGCGTGCCGCAGTTTCGCGGGCGCTTGAACGCTCTGAAATGGCGCGAATATCGGTTTCATCATACTTGAGGAGACCGGCCAAATCGGCATGCCCGGGTCGCGGAAAATTGATCTGCGGCAGATCTTTCTTTAACTGCCAATCTTTGTTTTCGATCATCACCGCAATCGGCGCGCCGATCGTTTTACCGCGGAAAATGCCGGTGAGCAAAATCGCTTCATCGCTTTCGATTTTCATTCGCCCGCCGCGGCCATAACCGGCCATCCGGCGTTTGAGGTCAGGGTTCACATCGGCTTCAGACAGCGCAAGTCCGGCCGGAATTCCTTCCAAAAAACCGACCAAACAACGTCCGTGCGATTCACCGGCGGTATAATATCGAAGGCTCATCTTACTTTCTCCAAGAGTGCATTCATCATGATTTTTTCAGGCGCTTTCTCCCCGGTCCAAATTTCAAATGACTTCATCCCTTGACATAAGAGTAATTTGTATCCTTCCACCAAAGTTCCCTTTGCCTGTTCCCCTTTTTTGAGCCACGGCGTTTGTTTGGGGAGATAAACCCATTCCATCACAAGCACTCCGTTTGGAAAAGAAATCTGCTCGAAAAACGGAATCGCTTCACAAGCCGCCAAGGGAGCTGCATTCACAAAAACCGTTGTATCGGCCAGCTCTTTTTCCCAGCTCGACTTCTCCTTAAAATCAAGACAGACGAGTTTAGCGGAATAATGTTTCGAAAACCAATTGTTGAAGGCGTCCATTCTTTCAGGAGAGCGCGTGGCGACTGCGAAACGGCGCACGCCAAGTGAATCAAGCGCTTCAATCGCCGCTTTGGCCGCTCCACCTGCCCCTACAACGAAGGCGCTCTTTTCTTTGTCGAGTGAATAGCCGGTTCGTTTCACCGATTCGATGAATCCGTCAACATCAGTATTTTCGCCGATGCCATTTTCGTGTTCGAACAGCACCGTGTTGACCGCTTGCAGTTTCTCGACCCGTTTCGATGAACGAGTAAGGTAAGGAATCGCTGTCTCTTTATAAGGGATGGTGATGTTCAACCCGCGGAAACTTTCTTGAGCCTCCGTAAAAACTTTCTTGAAGTTTTCTCGAGGGACTGAAATCGCCTGATATTCGTAAGGGAGGCTCAAGGATTCAAAAGCCAGGTTGTGCATGGCCGGCGATAGGCTTTTCTCTACCGACTCTCCCAAAAGCGCAATTTTGCCTTTCATTGCGATTTCCTCCGGATTTTTTTTGCCGAGTCGAAATCAAAATTTTCCCTCGAACTGTACACGGAGATCGCGGATTTCCCCTGTTCCAAAAATTGCGAAACGCTCGAATCAAGCGCCGTTTTTAGATATGGGGCGACTTTTCTGACAAAGGCAAGCAAGTTCAATTCCCCTGAATAGCCCGCTTCTTCGTTCAAAAGGGTTTTAAAGTTGGTCCCCCCCGCTTCAAAACGGATCGGCTGAGGATTGCCGCTGCGATACAGATCCAAGATCATTGATGATTCCGGTTTGGATAAGATTTGGCCCTTCTTTTTTCCTTTAAGCAGTTCGTATGCCGCGGTGCCGAAGGGTCCGGCCACCAATCCCCCAATCACTTTCCCCACCTCGATTTCTTTCGGTTTGCGGCTTGGACCTGGCGGAGGCCCTGCCTGGGTCACTTTTCCCAACACGACCAAGGCGATTTCCCCCCAAGTGACCTCTACAACTTCACCCGACGTCGTTTCAAGCTTCAGTGACTCGGCGGAGAAAACCCCCTGTTTCACCCGTTTCGCCAAAGGGATAGAAAACCGTTTTTCGTCCATACCACCCTTCCCTTCAAGAAAAACTTCAAGACAGACGGAAAAATGCCCTTTTCTTTAGTATTTTCGCCTGTTCTTTAACCAAACCTTAACTGAAAATTTAACCCACTCTTAGTTGCCCGACCCCTCGCCATATAGTATGATGAGTACAGATGAAAATTATTTCTCAGCAACAACTGTTAGATCTTCAACATTTGAAAACTCCCGTTGATCCTGGAAGGGAGCTTTCTTGGCGGAATCCAAGATTGAAAGCGGCTAAGCTTAAAGAGAGTCAGGACACCTCCGCCTTGCACAATCAAAGTGAAGCTCGTGCTCCAAAAGACAAGTTCAAATTATCAGCCCCTTCTCTCATCTCTGAACCGGCTCTGGCTTCAACATCAACACCAACCAACAATGCAGCTGTCGACATTGTCACTGCAGCTTCCGGTGGTAAGGATCCTCAAAAAGACCGGACGTTTGCACAACAATCCATTGAACAAAGAGCAGAAACTAAAGTATCTCTCCTTCCTGAATGGCAGAAAATTAGTGTCGAAAACATTAAACCCTTCGACCTGCAGCAAGCGCACAAAGCCGGCGAATACCAACTCTCCAGAGCCGCCTAATTCGCCTCGTTGGGACCACGTCCCCCACAAAGATCAACCTTTAGATATACCCGTTTGATTAAAATCTTCTCTACGATTTAAAACAGTATCCTTTCCGTTTAAAAGTCAGAATGTATTGTGGCGCACTCGGATCTTTTTCAAGTTTGTGACGAAGCCAATGAATGTGAATCTCAACGGTTTTTGGATCACCGTCGAACTGTTCCCCCCAAACTTCCTTCAATAATCTCTCTTTGGAAATGGTCTCTCCTTTGTGTTCCATCAAATATGTTAAGAGTTCCCATTCTCGAGGAGAAAGTTGCACCGGTGCTCCAGAACGCTTTGCAATTCGCCTTTCTATATCAAGCTCCAAATCACCCGAAGATTCTCGTTTCTCAAAGGTTGTGCGCCCTTTGCGGCGCAGCACCGCCTTGATCCGCGCCTCAAGCTCACGCGTCGAAAAAGGCTTGGTGATGTAGTCATCCGCTCCCAATTCCAATCCAACCACACGGTCGGTCTCTCCAGCCTTCGCAGTCATCATGATGACAGGAACAGGGTCATCCTGTTTTTGGATGGCACGGCACACTTCAAATCCATCTGTTTTCGGAAGCATCAAATCAAGCAGAACCAAATCCGGATGATTGTGTTCAAGAAAATGGAGCGCTTCTTTGCCGTCCGCCACCCGGTTGACCTCATATCCGGAACCTTCAAGCGAAAAAGCAAGCGACTCAGCCACCGATTCCTCGTCTTCCACCAAAAGAATGGATTGTTTTACAGATGTCTTAGCAAGGGCCACATATCAACTCTATCAGACGCAACGCCCGCAAACAACTAAGGGGGGGTTAAACTATGCTTTAACCAGCTTTTTGAACTCTTGAAAGATTGGGGCTGCGTCATGCGGGCCGGGAGCCGCCTCAGGGTGAAACTGGACTGCAATCCAAGGCCGATTCTTGTGGCGAAACCCTTCGAGGGTTTGATCGTAGAGGTCGATGTACATCGGCACGAGATCCGAAGTGAGACTTTTGGCGTCAATCGCAAAACCGTGATTGTGAGAGGTAATCGCCACTTCACCGGTTTCCAAATTTTTCACAGGATGATTCACGCCGCGGTGGCCGAACTTCAATTTGTACGTTTTCGCCCCCATTGCTTGGGCCATCAATTGGTTACCCAGGCAAATGCCAAGGGTGGGAAGATTCGCCTTCATGAGTTCGCGAATATTCTGCACAATTTCTCCCAAGGCATCGGGATCGCCGGGACCGTTCGAAAACACAATCCCTTTCGGATTCAACTTTAAAACCTCTTCAGCTTTCGTGTAGGCGGGGACGACGTAAACCTCAAATCCTTCGTCCAATAAATTTTTAAGGATGTTTTGCTTTAACCCGAAATCATACAAAACCACCCGCTCCCCTTTTCCCTCATGATGCTCGATTTTCGGAAGCGAGACTTCTTTCATGAAGTTCGCGCCAATCATGGAAGGGGAAGCTTTGACCTGTTCAAGGAGCTTCTTCTGATCTTTCGGATTGGAGGAAAGAGCCGCGCGCATCGCGCCCCGTTCGCGCAAATGCTTCACAATGCCGCGTGTGTCCACATCGGCAAGCCCAATGACGTGCTGTTCTTTCAAGAAAGCGTCAAGGGATTTTTCCGAACGCCAGTTGGAGGTGATGGCGCTGACATCTTTCACCACAAAACCCCTCAAATAGCAGCGGGAAGATTCCATGTCTTCCGGGTTAACCCCATAATTCCCAAGATGCGGAATCGACATCACCACAATCTGGCCGGCATAACTTGGATCGGTGAGGACTTCCTGGTAACCCGAGAATGCTGTGTTGAAAACCGCTTCGCCAAAGCCTTCGCCGGTGGCGCCGAAAGTTTTGCCTTCCCACGCAGCCCCGTCTTCAAGCAGTAAAATCCCACTATCCATGCGCCCTCTCCTTTCTTCACCCAAAGAGCCCTCTCCTTGGGTTTGCGAGATTCCTTGTGACTTGGCTTCAAGTGAAAGGAGGAGCGAGTCGGATACCCGACGAGCGGACTGTAAATCGGCGTTGTAATGCTACCTCTCGCCGATTTACGTCTTCGAGCCGGACTGCAGGTCCGGCGAGATTTAGCGAGGAGGGCTATCCGACTCGCGACGACCTATCAGAGATCAAGTTGGGTACAAGGAACTCTTCCCCAAGCGAGAGAACTCGCACCTCATGCCGCCGGTGCTTGATCACGCCACCGTTTTTGTCGCGATGATCGTCTTGTGCGCCATCATCCTCTATTACACATTCAAAACAACTGCCGGCAAACTCCCGAAACTTCGCACCATCGCAGGGCTCTCAGCCATTGATGAAGCGATTGGGCGCGCAACTGAACTCGGCAAGCCTGCGCTTTTCATTTCCGGATTGTCCGACATCGACAACATCCAAACCCTTGCCGCGCTTTCAATTCTAAGCTATGTGGCGCAAAAAGCGGCCGAATACGACACACCCATTATCATGCCGAATGTTTATTCGGTCACGATGGTGACCGCCCAAGAAGTCGTTCGCGAAGCGCATTTGCGCGCCGGCCGTCCTGATACTTACCGCCCGGACAACATCTATTATGTTTCGGACGAACAATTCGCATTTGTGGCGCATACAAGCGGTTTGATGGAACGGGAACGCCCTGCAGCCAATTTTTACATGGGAAGCTTTTTCGGCGAAAGCCTGATTCTGGCCGAAACCGGTAACGCCACCGGCGCCATTCAAATTGCGGGGACCGCCGAAACCGCACAAATCCCGTTTTTCGTGGTGGCATGCGATTATTGTTTGATCGGAGAAGAGCTCTATGCCGCAAGCGCGGTCCTTTCGCAAGATCCACGACAACTTGGAAGCATCAAAGCGCAAGATGTGGTGAAGCTTTTAATTTTTGCCGTCATGATTATCGGATGCGTGTCAGAAACGTTTGGGGCGCACTTTTTGATGAATTGGTTGGGAGGAAGCTAGGTGCAGCGGAAGATTCCGACTCTAATCGTGTTTGTTTCGGGATTCATCATGCTGGTCGATTATTTCTTTCCGCGAACACCGGTCATCCACGGAACGCGTGAAATTTTCTTGAACTGGGGACGCATCGCCGTCACCTTCGCGATGATTCTCGGGCTTATCAATCTTCTTTTCTCCAATTTCAAAAAAGTGATGCTTCAGTCGCGAGGGTGGATTTACAACCTGATTCTGCTGGTCAGTTTTGCGGTCACCTTTTATTTTTCTGTCCCATATCACACGATTGTGAAAGATGGAGCAGTCACCACATTGAAAGGGACTGATGCCGGGACGGTCGGCTTTCAGATTTTCATGAATGTGTACACCCCCCTTTCCGCCACGATGTTCGCCCTGGTCGCCTTTTTCATCGCATCGGTTGCATTTCGCGCTTTCCGCGCGAAAAACATCGAAGCCCTTTTGCTGCTTCTGTCTGCGGCGGTCGTCATGCTCGGATCGGTTCCACTTGGAGATGCCTGGTTTGCGGCGCTTCACTTGGACAGCGTTTTCGGCACACACAACCTCTCCTGGCTTTCGAATTTCGTCCAATCGGTCCCGATGTCTGCAGCGCAACGCGCCATCAATCTTGGAGTCGCAATCGGAATGGTCTCAATGTCGATTAAAATCCTTGGCGGCATTGACCGCTCTTATTTTGGAGGCGAATGATGAATCTGCAAAATCTTGACAGACGCATCATCTTCGCCGTGCTGTTGATTGCAGTGGCCTCTGCGTTTCTTTTTCCGCGGCCGCTTCATATCGCTGTTGAGCCGCCGGTGCAAATGGCTTATGACACCCTCAACAAACTGCAGCCCGGCGATCGTGTCTTGATGGCCTTTGATTACGGCCCATCAACCATGCCTGAACTGCAGCCGGCGGCACTGGCCATCCTGCGGCATTGTTTCCAAAGAAAAGTGAAAGTTGTTTTTTTCACCCTCACCAATGAAGGACTTCCGATGATTGCGGATGCGCTTTCGCAAGTGGCGGTTCCCCTCGATGAAAAAGAAAATGTCGATTACGTCAATCTCGGATTTAAATGGGGGGGACTCACCGGCTCAAGTGTGATTGAAGGGCTTGGCTCGAACATGCAGGCGGTTTTCCCGGTCACAATCAAGGGAACAGCCTATCACGATGTTCCACTCCTCCATGATGTCAAGAATTTCTCCGACTTCAAAGCGCTTATCTCTTTCTCCGCAGGTACGCCCGGAATCAACGAATACATCCAATACGCCAACGCGCGCTACCATATTCCAATCGTCGGCGCGGTTACGAAAGTCACAGCGCCCCGGGAATTTCCGTTTTTGAATTCAGGACAATTGGCCGGAATGTGCGCCGGACTTGTGGGAGGGGCGGAATATGAAGAACTGATTGACCATCCCGGATTCGGGATGTCGGGCCTTTTTGCGCTCTCGATTGCGCATCTGGTGGTTCTTGGTTGCATTGTTGCCGCAAACATTATTTACTTTTTCGGAAGGAGGCAATCATCCCGATGAGTCATGATCCATGGGTTTGGATTGCAGCCTTTCTGACACTTGCCATATTCAGCTTTCTCTACAAAGACAATGTGTTTTATAAAATCGCGGAGCACATCTTTGTCGGCGTGTCGGGCGCATGGTTGTTTGCCACTTATTTTCAATCCGACATTGTGGAAGACATGCTCATGAAATCGTTCCCGCATTTCTTTCATAGGACTGAAGCACCCAACTACATTACCTTGGGAGGCGGAGTGATTGGACTTATTATTCTTCTGCGGATGGTCCCGGGCTTCTCTTGGCTGTCACGCTGGGGAATCGCGTTTGTCATCGGATTTCAAACCGGACTTCAACTTTTCTCCGCTATCAACGCGTATATCCTTATTCAAGTGAGGGCTGCGCTCGTTTCGTTGTTTGTGCCTCGAAATATCGGTTTAACGATTCGCAATTGGCTTCAAGCAGGGGGCACGTTTACAAGTCTTTCGTATTTTTATTTTTCAAAAGAGCACAAAGGGGCTTTCGGCGTTCTTACCCGCATCGGCATTTGGTTTCTCATGATTTCTTTCGGCGCGGCCTATGGTTCCACTGTCATGACCAGAATGAGCATTTTAATCGGGAGAGTTTATTTCTTGCTTTCCACTTGGCTTGGAGTGGTTCGCGCATGAACTTTTGGCGCGCCCTCCAGCATGGATTGTCGCTTGACGCTCTACCTGTCGCGACTCAAGACAAACAATTTATCGATGAAGTGATTTCGCAATCCAGAAAACACCATCTCGATTTGCCGCTTTTGATTTTTCTGGAAGGTTTGCGCCCTGTTTCATTTATAGCCGCAAGCGTGCTCACAGGCCTAGAGCCATTTGCCGAGCTTTTCTTTCCACAAGCCGCCTACCAGAAATTCACTTCGTTTGTGGAAAACCGCGCCAACCTCGACACCCTCATCGAATCGCTGAAACAGTAACCGTTTTCAGATGTTTTGGGCGACGCCGAGTTTGGCTTTGGCTTCGGGGGACATGCGGCTTGGGTCCCAGGCTGGTTCCCACACCACGGTGACAATAGCGTCGGGAACGCCTGGGATTGACTTCGCTTTGGCTTTTGCTTCCAGCGCGATTTCGCGCGCCATGCCGCAGCCGGGAGTGGTCATCGTCATTGTGACATGGACTTTGTTGTCTTCGTTGATTTCAACGCCATAAACAAGTCCGAGATCCACGATGTTGACCGGAAGTTCCGGGTCATAGCATTCTTTGAGTGCAGTTAAGACTTCTTCTTGTGTAATCGTCGGCATACCCGACTATTCTTCTCAACCAACCCGGACCCTCCTTGTTAACAAACATTAGTGGAAGGAGATGGCGAGGGAAGCGAAGCTGAGCGCCACGACGATGACAGTTCCCCATCCCAATACATCATCCAAAAGTTTGCCGGTTGGAGTTTCCGCCGGAGAAACCGGAGTTGGAAGCGCCATCACGAATCCGGCGAGAAGACCGCCGATGTGGGCGGCATTGTCAATGTAATTTCGAAGCAAAAAGCCGACAATCAAAATGAACGCCACCGATCGCAACAAACTGCTCCCGAGCGGTCCAAACATTTTCCAATTTTTGACGCTTGCAGCCAGCAAAACCCCCGCAAGTCCCATGATGGCGCCGGATGCGCCGATGCTTAAAACATGCGGAGAATAAATCGTGCTTGCGATGTTTCCGACCACCCCTGCCACAATGTAGAAAAAAAGAGTCCGCTGCCATCCAAACAGCGCTTCCGTCACACGGCCAAGTCCCAAAAGCGCCATCATGTTGAGAAAAATATGCATGAGATTCCCGTGCAGAAAAAGGGCGGTCACAAGCCGCCAAACCTGACCTTGCGCGATGAGCGTCGAATTTTTTGCCCCGAAGTGGTTGAGCACATTGAGGTCAATGTCCATCAACAATCCCGCTTTACTCCCAGATTGAAGCCAGGTGGCGATAAACAAAAGAAAATTTATGACAACAAGCGCAAAGGTGACATGTCCTTGGAACAAAACAGTCCTTGAAACCATCCGTCTGGGAGGCGGAGGGGGGGCGCTGGTTGCGCCGCACTGAAAACAGTGGGGATCACTTGGCTCAAGGAGGACCCCGCATTCAGGGCAAACCCGGGTCTGTGTTTTGCGCTCAAAAGGGGTTTCAGAGCGATAAAAAGCCATCAATTCAGTTTCGATTACCCAAAAGAACTACCTGCTTCGCCTCAAAGAGGAGTTGTAGCGGAAAATGACGCTTGGTACACTAAGAATAACGGGAGACCTTCTAGGGGAAATTGTGGGGGGATGAGAAGACCGTGCTTCATAGTACGGCCTTCTTTTTTATAGCGGAAAGCGTTGAACGCGGTTGTTCCCGGTATCGACGACAAAAGTTTCTTTCCCCTCTCCTACTGCGACACCGGTCGGGTGTTTGAGTTTTCCGACACCATTCCCCTCTTCTCCCCAAACTTTGATGAGCTTCCCTTGTGGATTGAAAACTTCAACGCGGTTGTTCCCGGTATCCACCACGAAAATGTTCCCTTGCAAATCAACCGAAATTCCGGAAGGGGCGTCAAAATCTCCGGGTCGAAAACCGGTTTGGCCGAAAGTTGCGATAAAGCGGCCGGACGGTGAAAACTCTTGAATACGGTTGTTACCGGTATCGGAAACATAGAGGTTCCCTTCGGGAGAAAGGGTGATAGATCGCGGAACATCAAATTGGCCTTTGTCTGAACCGTGTTCTCCAAAGATCGCAAGGGTCTCTCCGGCTGGGCTTAATTTCTGAATCCGGTCGTTTCCGGAATCAACAATGTAAATGTCGCCTGCTGCGTCAATCGCGATTCCTGTCGGGTGATAAAATTCTCCGCGGTCGCTTCCCGGGCGGTTCCATTGGCCGATGAATTTTCCGGACGGCTCGAAAATTTGAATCCGGTTGGCTTCCGGTTCCACCACATAAATATGTCCGTTTTTGTCGATTGAAATCGCTTCGGGATCCACAAAGGTCCCCGGCTCGCTTCCTTCGGTGCCAAAGGTGCGTAAAAATTTGCCGTTAGAATCGAACACTTGAATCCGGTGATTGAGAACATCGGTGACGTAAACTTCCCCTTTGGCGTCAATCGCAATTCCGGATGGAGTGACGAATTCGCCGCGGCCAATCCCTTCTTTGCCAATCACAAGTACGGAACCGTGAGAAGCTTCGTTTTGCGCAACCTGCTTCTGCGGTTTTGAAAAGCCCGGACAAAGCAACATACTCCCTAAGATGCTGAGAAGGATGCCGCTTTTGAAGAAAAGCTTAAATGTCGTAGTAAAGGGCGAATTCGTAAGGATGTGGACGAAGGGCAATCGCATCCACTTCATTTTTTCGCTTGTAGTTGATATAGGTTTCGAGAACATCGCGGGTAAACACATCTCCCTTTAGCAGAAAATCATGGTCAGCTTCCAGCGCATTCAACACATCGGTGAGGGTGCCGGGAAGTTTCTTGATTTTTTTGGCTTCACTCGGCTCCAATTCATAGATGTCTTTGTCAACAGGTTGCCCTGGATCTATTTTGTTTTTGATCCCGTCTAATCCTGCCATCAAGCACGCGGCAAATGTCAAATAAGGGTTGGAACTTGGGTCTGGAACGCGGAACTCGATGCGTTTTGCTTTTTCGCTCTTAGAAATCATCGGAATCCGAATGGATGCCGAACGGTTGCGCTGCGAATAAACGAGATTAATTGGGGCTTCGTAGCCGGGAACGAGGCGGCGATAGGAGTTGGTGGTTGGAGCGGCAAACGCGCAAACCGCAGGGGCATGCTTCAGGAGTCCGCCGATGTACCATTTGCAAAGCTGACTGATGTCTGCATAAGGCCCCTTGTCGTAGAAAAGGTTTTTCTTCCCTTTCCAAATCGATTGATGGACATGCATGCCGGAACCATTATCCTGGAAAATCGGCTTCGGCATGAAGGTGGCGGTTTTACCATGGCGCCAAGCCACTTGTTTCACGATGTACTTGTACCACATGAGGTTGTCTGCCACCGCAGTGAGCGTGGTGAAGCGCATGTCGATTTCACTTTGTCCGCCGGAAGCCACTTCGTGGTGATGGACTTCGATTGGAATTCCGACCGATTCCATCGTGAGCACCATTTCGCTTCGCATATCTTGGAAATGATCCAGAGGAGCTGTCGGGAAATACCCTTGCTTAATTCTGGGCCGATAGCCTTGGTTCGGGAAATCGTCTCCGCTTTGCCAAAAACCGGCTTCGGATTCAATGTGGTAATACCCGTGTTGATAACTTTGATCAAAGCTGATGCCGTCGAAGATGAAGAATTCAGCTTCAGGGCCGAAGTAAGCGGTATCGCCGATGCCGCTCGTTTTCACATACTGCTCGGCTTTCATCGCGATGTAGCGGGGATCGCGGCTGTAATCTTTGCCTGTGAGCGGGTCCCGAATGTTGCAGATCATGACCAGGGTGGGAACTTCAGTGAATGGATCGAGTCTTGCGTTGGTCGGATCCGGAATCAGCAGCATGTCGCTTTCATGGATGGCTTGGAATCCGCGGATGCTCGAGCCGTCAAATCCAAGTCCATTTTCGAACACATCTTCGTCTAATTCGTGGGGGGTAATCGAGAAGTGTTGCCACAGTCCCGGCAAATCAATAAATCGAAAATCAATGATTTTAACATCTTTTTCTTTGATGAATTGCAGAACTTCTCGTGGACTCATATTCCCGCTCCTTTATGATGAAAGAGATTTAACCAGCGAACCCGAGTTTTCGCTTTCGTGTTTTCGATTCCTTCTTGCAAAAAAAATTACAGAAAAATGTTGACAAATGCAGCAAATACCGCTATAATCATCTAAAGTGTTTCAAGGGAGGTCAAAGTGGAAAACCGAATCGGAGCACAAAATAGGCCAATGCATGAATCGCATGCGCATGTGATGCGTGAAGGAATGTGCAATGCACTTTTGGAGCTAAGGGCAACTTGCGGATCACTTCCCAATGCATTGGATGCTAAGGGAAACTTACCCCATTTCCAGCAAAACGACACAAAAGACGAAATTTTATTGAGTCTTAGAGCTCGAGGTTTTCTTCTCTAGATTTCAATGCAATTGAACGTATTGCTTAAAGGCCAAAAGCATTGCAAGCATCATATTTTCTTGGCCAGTCAATTCGAAAACAGTGCTTTCTACCGAATCTAATGTCTTTAACATTGCCTCACTTGAATAATTGCCACCATGTTCATTCACGAAACGCAGAGTTTTCTCTTTAACTTGTTTTTTAATTGGCGCATACCATTCTTTAATATATCTCAGCGAACGTTCCATCTCACGAAGATCGCGCGGAAGGAATCTCACCCTTTCTTTGAACCCGCGAACTAAGATAGGCGTCAATGCCTCATGTGCTTTATTGAGCCGCTCTGGAACTGAATCACCTTGTGTTGCAGCTTCGAATTTGGGGAGCACGATTGAAGCAATCTCGTTATCCGTTAATCCAAGCACGCTTTCTTTTGTATATGTAACTTTTGTCGGATGCGGATATGCAACCACTTCTTCCTGATGGGCGTGCGCATAGGCCAGAAGCTTCCAGTGGGTGGCTTGCCAAAGATAAGTTCGCTCCCTTTCTATAGTGCGCCTTATCATCCCCGGAGGTAAATTCCCAAACTCACGGTATAACAATGAAAACTTACGTTTATGTTGTTTAATATGCAGATCAATGTTTCGATCTGGGGCCGTACCTTTCAGCATCACAATATGCAGACTCATCGTATCGATCATGCTATCCAAATTTTTTCGAGTTGTGCTGGAAATGCTGGAATCGGCTTGATATGCAAATAAATTTTGTAAGTTGTGACTAGCAACCGATAATGTTTGTTTTACGGTAATCACGGTTTCCATGAGTGATATCACTCCAATTTATAAGCAACCTACTTGGGTTACACTCTAAAGTATACCGTAAAAACCTTGAGAGTCAAGGTTTGGTTTGTTACCGTTTCGTTAAATTTCCGTATGCATTAAAAGATGCCGAGCTCCATTTTGGCTTCTTCGCTGCACATTTGATGCGGATCCCAAGGCGGCTCCCAAATCAGCTCAAGCTTGACTTCCTTGATTCCGGCAAGCTTTGACAGCACGCTGTGGGTTTGGCCTTGAATGACAGGCCCCAGCGGACACCCAGGGCTTGTAAGGGTGTGGCGAACGGTGACTTTGCCGGCTGCCTCATCCCGATCCACACCATAAATCAAACCCAAACTCACGATATCCAATCCGATTTCAGGATCGTAAACTTTTTTCAATGCTTCCATGATTTCTTCTTCAGTCGCCATGCCGCCGGCAGGCGCAGTCGGTTGTTCACTCATTTTTGACCCTCCTTTGTGGCTTCCAAGAATGTATTCCACGGTAAAATGGCGCATTTGATGCGCACCGGAAACTTCTTAACACCTTCCAAAGCTTCCAAATCCTCATAATCTTTGAATTCCATCGGTTCCTTGCCGAACATGGCGTTCTTAAAATGTTCAGCCATTTGTTTTGCCTCGCCTAAATTCTTCCCGGTCAGTGCTTCGCTCATCATGCTGAGAGAGGCTTGACTGATGGAGCATCCTT